>Ga0307372_10000258_pt1 | contig 94505 bp, 91 predicted proteins | sample OX1MG_FD_202533 | JGI IMG/M metagenome (GOLD analysis project Ga0307372, IMG submission 202533) | Soil microbial communities from Risofladan, Vaasa, Finland - OX-1 | ecosystem: Environmental > Terrestrial > Soil > Coastal area > Acid sulfate soil | place: Finland: Risofladan, Vaasa | collected... | reverse complement strand
CACTCCCGCCGGCGCCGGATCGTATCCCCAATCTTTCCTGCCCGGGAGTCAACCACTTTATCTTCTGTATGACCGCAGAAAGGACATCGCATAATTTCCCTTCTTAAGCAAGCTCCGAAGGAGCGCTGTAGGGGCACACCATGGTGTACCTTCACCGCCCGCGCGCACCCACAACCTTACGGGTGTAGCCGATACTTTCCTCCGCCACTCCGGGCGTCCACGATCTTGGCTCCAGTCTCCTTGCTGATTTGGGCCAGACGCTTATTCGATATGACGCCATGATCATCTTTGATCACGATTCGTTTAGGAGGCCTCTCGGCCATTGCCCGCTGGGCCACCTTGTCGAAAGCGCGCTGCATAGAGTCGGAAGCAAGAGGCCGTGCCTGGCCGGAAGGCGTGCTAATCAGGACACTGGTCGGCGAGTGACGTGTGATCGTGTCGGCCACTCCGAAATTGAAACATGCAAATCCCGAATCGCCGCTGTTCTGCGCATAGTCGTTCCAGTCGGCGCACGTACCTCCCGAATACTGCCATTTCCCATTAATTCTCACTCCGCAATAGGCATGGGCCAGACTCGGAAGGAAAACCGCCAGCAAGATGGCCCCCGCAACGGATCCAATACGGTTGAACATATGGCTCCTCTCTTAACGCTGGTTGTGATAATAGGCATCTGATATAGCCTGCATTTTCATTATGCAAAAATAACATAGGAATCTAAGTGGAAAGGTTAACATCATTGTTAGAATTATTATAGGTACGCGGGTGGCGCATGGCGTATTGCGCCATGTGCGCGGCCCTGTGAGATGGTAGCCTCGGCACGTTCTCTATGCCGTGGGCCTTTCGCCACACATCGCAAGGAGCAGCGATGTATGCGCCACCCGAGGGTGTTTCTCGGCGCTTCCGCGGGCCTAGCCATCCTTAGTCGTTGCTTCACGCTCCATCTCTTCTTCCTGGGTAATCGCTTCAAGCCGCTTGATGCTAAGCCCTTCGTGAACAAGCAGACCCAGGGCCAGAGCCATGACGGGCAAGGACATCAAAAGCCAGATCAGAATTGCCGCGCTCGTCGCCACGTCCGCCCCTACCCCAAAGATTTCCGTAAGTGCCAGAATGGCCGCTACCTGGTAGCCTCCGCCGATGCCAGGGAATTGCACAATCAGCCCCAAGGAGGCGCAGAACATCACCAATGCTGCCGCCGTCCAGATCATATGCTCCAGACCGCCCCCGAGGCTCTTCAGAACAAGCCAGAAAATTGTTGCGTTGGTACACCACAAGATAACGGTCAGCACCGCGCTCGCCAGAAAATCGGGCAGGCTCTGAACGACTTGAAGCCCTTCGGCAAAGGCCTCCAAAAAATGCTCCGTGTGCTGCTGCATTCGTTGCGGAAGGAACTGGACCTTCCGCAACAGCCATGCCGTAATCGCCTGGGTTTTCAGCCGGTATGCGACCAGGCCCAAGACCCCAAGGATCGTGAGCGCCAGCATCGCATCTCCGGCTTGATGCATCACGGTCAAGGCATGCGCTCCCGCCGAAGTCATCAGCCGCATCGGGACCAGGAAGAGCGCAACCGAAAACAGCAAGGCCAGGCAAATCGAATCGAAGATTCGCTCCAGCAGCCAGACGGCCACCATGGAGGTAATCGGGACGAATTCCTTCTTGGCGATGTAAGCCGGCCGCACAAATTCTCCCGGACGCCCCACCAGAAAAATCGAACTGAAGCCCAGGATCTGCCCCACGAATAGAACCCAGAGGGACGCTTTCTTCATGGGCTTCATAAAAAACTGCCAGCGATAGGCGCGCAGCAAGTAAGTGAGGTAAACGGCAGCCAGCGCCAGCAGCAACAGCCCTGGCCGGGCATTCACCAGGGACTCCCAAAGGCGGCTCCAGTCAAATTGACGCCATTCAGGATTGCGCCGGAGGTTATAGAAGATCAGGGCCAGAACAACCGTACTCGCGCCCAACCAGATCCATCGTCGAAGGCTCTTTTTCTTCACAAAAAACTCATCTCTCGTCCTTGTCAGTCAAACTATCGGATGCCTTGTCCCAAGTCAAGCAATCGGCGCAAAACCGCCAAACCTCGATCCGCCAGTCCTGCCTTTCTGAACTACCCACGATCGGACGCCCAGCCTTCCCTGGCCATCCTGCCCGCAGAGCATCCCTGCGGCGGCGGCAGGAGGAATTATTGCGCCGGAATTCATGATAAGGTTTTCGCAGACCGGGTGGTAAGATCCACACCAATCGAACGAGGAAAAAGCTATCGTCTTGGCTGGAGGCGCCGTGATTCCATCGAGAACTCAAAAGGCAAGCCCTTGGCAATTCCGGTGGTGGGTCAATTTGCCTGGGGTAGCGGCGAGTTACCTCGCCCTATGGCGGCATAAAGCCGCCTCTACGTCAAAATGACCCACTGCCGCAATTCCTGCGCCGTTATAGGATTGTGGCAGATCAGAAGCTCAACCGCCGGGAGCACCATAAGACATAAAACGTCTCTTCTTGAATTCCTGCCATACTTCAGTCTTGAACTGCTCTTTGGAAACGAATTCCCTGGAGTAAAAGGCAATCCCCAATTTGCCTTCATCAACCACCGCGTCTTTCTGCGGAAGGCAGTCGAAAACGCTGCGGTTCGCACCATAATAGGCGCAGAGCCATACCCCCTGCTGGCCCTCAATAGCGTAGAGCGCACACGCCAACGGCAGAGGCTCTGTCGGGTCAGAGGAGATTTTGACCTCCGCCTCAATGACTCTCCCTCTGATCGGCTCGGCAAAAGCTGACGGGACTGTCGGCATGGAACTCATCATCATCCGGCTTGGCGCAGGAGCGATCGTCTTCCACCAAGCCCCCGCACCCACGAAACGAACCATACCTCGGGCCGCCCCTGGTGGTCAATGGCTGGTTTTTGAGCTCCTTCCTGCCCGCAGGTCAACGGCGGCCTTGCCCTTATTGCGGCTTCAAGTCAATCACCAGCACCCGCCCGTCGGTTTCCCAATCTCCTCCGGTTGCCGTTTGACCTGAATGCAAGGGATTGGGCGGAGTGAGCAACTCTTCAGCAGTCACAAATCCAGTCATGCCAAGGTCGGCTCCCACTTTTTCCCGTTCAGCGTCAACGTGGGGATCGGTGGCGTGGGAAATTACGCCCGGATGAATGTCAACGCCGTTATCGTGATCGGCTGCGACCAGCCAGACATCCCTGCCTTGAGGGCTCTTCACGGGAGCCTTCCAAACGCGCAAATGATGGCGCATGGCAAAGGTATTGAGCATTTTCTCAAAAGCCATGTCCTGCGGCCGCCCGTACACGTAGAGCGTGGACATTGGGGCGGCATCATAGCCTTTGCCGACGATGACCGCCTGAAGGGTTTTCCAGAGTGGCGTTCCTCTTTCCTCTTCAGCATGAGTCCAACCGGCCTTCTCAAACGCCGCGCGAATTTCCTGCGGGTTCCCGATGAGAACCAGGTTCACCACGCCGCCCAGGGATCCTTGCTTGCTGGCAACGCGTTTGGGCGAATGCGCCAAAAGTCCAAGGACCGTCTCCTTCAAAGCGGCAGGGATTTGCTGTGCAAACTCAGACGGAAAGGTTCCTGTAACGGTCAAGGGCTTGTCCAGAGTCAGGAAGAACTCGGTGCCGATGGGGTAGGCGATGGCAGTATCGGCGGCCCCAAGCATCGTTCCCCCGCTCTGCTGAGGCTGCTGGGTATTGGCGGAATTTGACTTCCCCAGTTTCCCGATCACGCTGTTGAGCAGCGTGACCGGCAACTCGCTTGCCAGCACGCCCACGATGGTGCCATCGGCAAGAACGCTTTCGCGGGCGTTGTCAACCCCGCTCACGTGGCCAATCAGCGGGATCGCAGGCTGCCCAGAAACTTCCAAAGAGTTGAATCGCAGCAGAAGCTTGGCACGGTCCGTAGGACTGGAAGAAGGAATCAATTTAGCAATGTGCCCACTCACCACGGCTCCTAGAGGAATTTGGACCCCTCCGGGCCCGCGTACGGACCGCTCGACCTCGGCTTTGACTTCCTCCTCCAAACGGGAATTGGTGGTGCTTACGGGTGTTTTAAGCCGGAGATAAAGCACCGTTCCGGCAGGGACCGTGTGCGTCGAAGAATTCTGAGCGGCCTCGGAGGAGCTTTTCGGAGAGTTCACGGCGGCAGGCGGGGAAGTTTGGCCCGGAACAACGGGGCTCAAAGCCATCAAGAAAAAAGAGAGAAGGGCAATACGAAAAGTCATGTGGAGTCTGTCCCTAAAACTAAAGGCTGATCTTCTAACTTCGATGCACGGTTTAACAGCCAGGAGGTCCGGCATGGCCGAGTCTCAGCATTCAGGATCGGAAGGTCCGCCGCTCCATGTCCCTAACCGATTGCTCGAAAAGGCCGCCCGTCATTCCGAGCCCGTTCGCCCTCCGCTCGCGAACGGCCCTGAGCGAAGCGAAGGGGCTCAGGATGACGTTGCGCAGCGTTTTCTTCAGCAACCTGCTAAGACTGGAGTGGATCATATTGCGGGTATCGAAACAAGATGTTCTACCGGAGAGTGGCCCGAAGTCCTCGCACAATCTCGCGTGCGATCTCATAACCGCGGTCGAGGTCCCCGGGCGGCAATGAAATCGCAGCAACTTTGGCGTGTCCACCTCCGCCAAACTGCTCACAGATTGAGGCAAGGTTGGCGCCCTTGGGCATGGGATTCCAAGGGTTGCTCCCGACGGCAACCTTGATGCGCTCCTTCGACTTGCTCAGGGCAACGTTGTATACGGATTCGGGAAACAGATAATAAGGAATGAATTTGTTAAAGCCCTCGAACTCCTGATCGACGATATCGAGATAAACGACCCGGTCTTGAAGCTCCGCGCGCTTCCGGATGATTTCCATGGTTCGCAGGTGCTTCGCGTACAACCGCTCAAAAGCCTCTCGAATATGCGGTAGCGCCGCAATTTCCTGGAGCGGCTTGGAGATGAGGTCCGGAATGAGGCTGGCAGCGAAGTCATTAGACTCTGCCCCCTCAATCACGAGGGTGATCTGCGTGGCAGGGTCCCGCATCTCGACCGCAGTTCGGGGGTCGGAGTATTGCGCTCCGTCAATCAGATCCGCCCAATAAACCAGCTCCGCGAGATCAGCAGGCCGGAAATTGAATTTTGTTGCGGTAATGTGAGCGATGAATTGCGTACACGACCGGAAATCCGGTCCATAAAATTTCTTGCCGCTCGCATCACGCTTAAAATGTTCCGCATCGGTTTCTGTCAGGAAAGCGCTTTGATGATGATCAAACCACCAAGTCAGGCGGGGAGAACTGGAATACTTGAAGTCAACGATGACGTTTTCGTCGCCGTCGAAAACATCCTCTTCGAACAGTTGGCCCGCCCGGTGGAGCAAGCCGTGATAATGAAATTCCGCCTGCGGATCAATGATCTCCCGGTAAAAGCGCGAGAACACCGCCGCTGAGCAAGCGCCGTCAAAACATCGATTGTGAAAACAAACGCGAACCTTCATTAGCTCCTGTCAATACTCCTTGTCCCATGGAACCCACAAGGTGCAAGGCAACGGTGTGGAATTTGCTAACTTGCTCTGCCCGCCGGAAATTGTCAAGAGAAAAGCGGAAAACATCCAGAAATTATCGCCGGCGAAATACGCCGAAACGCTTCCTTCATCAGCTCGGCGGGTTGCACCGTGCCAGATCACGGCAGTTTTTCCGCTTTTTGAGCCGCCAGTTTCCCAACCCCAGGAACCCAATACCGTTCACCGCTATAGGCCTTGTACATGAGAAAAATGACCAGCCCGAGGATCACTGTAACGATAGAAAGCGCGATAGCCACCCCGGCGCCGACGAGCCCGAGGTAAAGAGCCTGATAGGCGTGGAAACGCACAAATTTGTCCCTGCGATACGGGTCAAGGACCAAAAACAAGATGCATGCAACCGGCCAGAGGATATAGCACAACAGGGCCGCAATATTGGGCGGTATTCCCGTTCCGGTTGCACCCCCTGTTGCGACTGTTTGGCTTGCCCCAACGCGTGCTCCGCAGGAAACACAGAAGTTTGCATTGTCAGCTAAAGTTGCTCCGCACTTCGCACAGGTTGTCATCAGTTTGCCTCCAACTTCGGAGGGGTTTCCATGCGCCAGGATGGTCCGGAGCAAGCCTGGCGAACCAATCCCCCTAACTCCAATGTCACGGCCCATTGACCAAGCCCCCATTCTTAACACAGGCTTGTGCTTGTTTCAACGAGCATGCGAAGGTGGGTAGTGGGTCATTTTGACGTAGAGGCGGCTTTATGCCGCCACTTGGCGAGGTAAACTCGCCGCTACCCCAGCCAAATTGACCCACCACCCAAAGGTGTGATCACTATCAGTGGAAGAAGAATTGCCAAGAAGGCAGGAAACTTGACCCTGCCGCAGAAGCAAAGTGGGAACCCTGAAGTATCAAATCAGAGAAGCGACCGTCCCTTCTCTTTAGCAGAAAGGGCAAACAGGCTATAGATCTTATGAGAAATCGACAACGGTTAGCCGCGGACGCACTCTACGGATTACGTCGCTGATTCTGGCTGAACGTGCGCTGCCCGCGGCCCTGGGAGGGTTGCTGGCGCCGAGCATCGATACGGTCGTCAGCCGTATTGTGCAACTTATCGATCGCGAGCCAAGTGAGCATCGCTACAGGAAAATAGAGGGCCACAACGACAGCCAAGAGTTTGTAAACATCTTCCAGTGGAGGAAACACCATCATTAAATACGCCATACCCATTGCAATCTCCCCCTCGCCCATGAACCACGCGGGCTTCTTTACGAGCATCACCATCCATGTAATCACTACTCACGAGAAGCTACAATGGCACCTCGGTACTAGACCCAGAAGCTGCAGCCACGCTCAGCGGGAATCATCGGTGTCTTCATGACCACCATAGGCCGGTGCCAAGGTCCATTGCCAGCGCCTGATTTATAATCGGCTTTGACAGGAAATTCATGAACCGAGGACACCGGGTAAGGATTCAGAAAGGATGGTGCGAAAGGGGGGACTCGAACCCCCACCCCTTGCGGGACCAGATCCTAAGTCTGGCGCGTCTGCCAATTCCGCCACTTTCGCGTCGAACCATTATAAACATGCCTGGACAGGATGGAAACTGAGCACAGCAACCTATTCAGAACCTGGTACGGCCGCCGGCTCCTGCGCTATGCTGCACATGGCACGAGGATCTGCTGGCTCACATCGCCAAGACAATGATCAAAGTCCTCTCCGTCAATGTCGGCCTTCCCAGGCAGATGGTCTCAGCGGGAAGAACAGTGACCACCGGAATCTTCAAGACTCCGGTTGCCGGGCGTGTCAAGGTGCACAAGCTCAACCTGGAAGGCGACGCCCAAGCCGACCTCTCTGTTCATGGAGGACCGAATAAAGCTGTTTACGCCTATCCTTCCGAGCATTATGCCTTCTGGAAGCGCGAGTTCCCCGGCATGGCATTGCCGTGGGGAATGTTCGGTGAAAATCTCACCCTCGAAGGCTTGCTCGAAGATGAGGCTCATATCGGCGATCGGTTTCGGATCGGAACGGCGGTATTGATGGTCACACAGCCGCGGACTCCCTGCTATAAACTCGGGATGAAATTCGGACGGGAGGATATGGAAGCCCGCTTCCTCGCGAGCGGCCGCACAGGATTCTATTTTGCGGTCATCGAGGAAGGCGAAATGGGCAAGGGCGATAATATAAAACTGATCGAACAGGGCAAGAATCAGATCGGCATTTCAACGATTCTCCGCCTCTATTTCGACCGGGAACATCCGGATGCCGCGCTCATCCGGCAGGTTTTGCAGATTGATGCCTTGCCCTCAGGCTGGCGAAGGCGCTTTCTCAAAATGCTGGAGGAATTGTGAGCGGCGGATCCTTTCAATGTCGCGGGAACTGCCACGGCCAGCACAACTGCCAAACTCAACTGAAAGCTGCAAAATATCGTGACAGCTTTTTCTGTAGCGCCGCTCGCCGGCAAGCGCTGCTTGCCTGAGCGGCGAAAGGCGCGGGTCACAGACCCGCGCTACAGAGGCCGTTGTCACTCTATTTAGCAGGCATCGATAGGAACGCGTGCCGCCCCACTTTGGCGATGCCCGATGCTCCTCAATAAGTCAGCGCACAGCGCGTCGCTGCCGCTCATCCCCAAGCGCCATGGGAAACCCAAGCGGCTCACTGTACAGGCGCCGAGCTGTTTGAAGCGGGAAGCCGAATGGGCTGCTGCAACGTAAAGTCCAGCACCGTCTCGCTCGGCACGTGCACCTGCTGGCCGTGCGTCATCACCTGGACTGCAGTTCCTGCTCCCGCGCCAACGCCCGCTCCGATGGCGGCGCCTTTGCCCCCGCCGGCAAGGGCCCCAATGATCCCTCCAAGCGCGGCGCCGACGCCGGCTCTTTCGGCTGTTTGCTTTCCGCGGGAGCTGCCTTGGGCGCTATAGTCGCCGGTCGCAAGATTGTAGGTCGCGCCGTTGATAACGATTCCCGTCAGCCCTAATCGCAGTTCGGACTGTCCCTTGATTTTCCCTGCTGATTGCACCTCCAGCAGCTTGCCGTAAACAGTCGTTCCCTTCGGAGCCACCTCGGTACCGTTAACAGTCAAAGGATTTTCCAGGCTCGCCTGAAAGGAATCGCCCACCTTATTCCGGTCTGAATCCACGCCGTCGATCATGCGCACCACGATCTGGGTTCCGGCTGGAACCAAGACGTTCTGGGAGGTTGACGCAGCGCTGGAGGGTGCCGGGGCTGCCGCTACCACCGGGGCCGGCTGAGTTGTGCTGGGGTACGTCGCCGAGGATGAAGAAGTTTCGTCGCCGAACGTAATGGATACCATATCCTTGATGAGAAAGTGTTCGAGGCTGCCATTAGTGTAGAAGGTAACTTGAGAATCTGTGCCACCCAGATACTTCCCTTGGATGGTGCGCCCGCCCTTCAGGGTTAAGGTGTCGGCACGCAGAAGGGAGGTGAGGAAGCAAACCGCAATCACTCCCACCCAATAGGCTTGAATCTTAGAAGCTTTCATGCGCTTTCTCCTTGCCTCTCATTATCTCTTCTTTGAAGCCGAAACTCCAGCCGGAGATGCCCCGTTGGAGAGATTCGGGCGGGGTTTCAGGCCATTACGGCCGCCTCCCTTCCCGATTTTCCGCCGTTCGCTTAAATCCTGCCATCCTTATGAGATATCATGCGAGATTTATTCATCCTCCCAAGCTCGTTTCTTCGCGTCCCTGCGATTGCGCCTCACCCTTCGCGATTTTTTTGAGAGTGGATTGGGAATGAGGGTCATTGCGACCAATCCGTGACTTCGCGCAGCCAGCGATGCTTCCGAAGTTCAGACTGCAAATCTGCTGGAAGCGGCCCGGCGTCGCTCGCGGCGATATTGCCTTCGACGTGTCGAAGCTTCCGCATCCCTGGAATAATGGTACTCGGAGTAGGATTAGCGAGGATAAAGCGCAGGGCCATTTCCGGCATGGTCATCTCCTCGGGCACCAAAGGCTTCAACGCATCGGCGTGCTCGACGCTGGCCTTCAGATTCTCGGGAACATAGTACGTACGCCGCCAGTCACCCTCAGGCCAGCGGGAGTTCAACGTCAATTTGCCCGTCAGCGAGCCCTCGTCAAACGGAACCCGCGCAATCACGCCCACGTCCATCTCCTGGCAGGCCGGGAAAAGCTCGTCTTCCGGATTTTGATCGAAGATGTTGTAAATCACCTGGACGGCATCCACCAGCCCGCTGCGAACTGCTCGCACCCCATTCCAAGGCTCCCAGCGATTGATGCTGATCCCGATGGCGCGGATCAAGCCCTGGCGGCGCATGTCGTCCAGCTTCTTGTACCAGCGGCCGTCTTCCAGCCACGAGTCCTCCCACGTGTGGAGTTGCATCAAGTCAAAACTCTCAAGGCCCGCGTTCTTGAGGCTTTTGTGGATGTACTCCTCGATGTGGTCCGGCGGAAAACAATCGTCCAAAGTAAAATTCCGTCGGGCTGGCCACTTGAAATTCTTGGGAGGAACCTTGGTGGCCGTGTGGAGCCTTTTTTCCGGGTTTGCCCGCACGGTCTTGCCCAGCAACCCTTCGCTATATCCCTTCCCGTAGTCCCAGGCGGTATCAAAAAAATTGCAGCCCAGGTCCACTGCCCGCTGTAAAGAGCGAAGCGCTTCCTCATCATTTTCGGAACCCTTCCACGCCCCCATCCCCCACATGCCGTACCCGATCTCACTGACCATCCAGTTGGTTCGTCCGAACCTCCGATATTTCATCATTCTTCCTTGAGACCCTTGAATTGATCCTGGAAGTTCCCGCGGCCGGAATTGGGTCTTTGCCTTACCACGTTTCCCCCAGGTTGCTGCCGATCGGCCGTTCACTCAACGCTATGACCATCGTAATCCTGAGAGTCTGCATAGACAACGCCTGCCCCCGCAGCGGCTCCAAAGGAAAAAGCTTCTCCCCTGCAAGGGTCTTCCAATTCCGCGCATATTCCGAAACAATAAAGCTGCTTTGGCACACGGTCAATCAATTCGTTTAAGTGGAACTCTCATGCGCTCCCGCATCTTGTTCGGTTTGGGCTTCATCGCCGCGCTGGGTGTTTTAACGTTGCTGCACTATCCCCTGCTGCGCCTCCCTTACTTTTGGGATGAAGCGGGCTATTACATTCCGGCGGCGCTCGACTTTTACCATCACTGCCTTCTCATCCCGCAGAACACCATGCCGACCGGACATACTCCGTTGATGTCGGTTTATCTGGGATGGGCATGGCGGTTATTCGGATTTTCTCCTTTCGTCACCCGCGTCGCCATGATCGTCCTGGCAACCGGGACCCTTGCTGCCTTATATGCGCTGGGGCGGATCGTTACGCGCCGCGAAACTGCGGTGTGGGCTTGTGTTCTTTTGGCGTTGTCCCCGGTCTTTTTTGCCCAGAGCTCGCTTGCACATTTGGATCTCCCCGTGGCGTTGACCACCACGGCCGCGATTCTTGCCTTGCTCAGACGCCGCCTGGCTTGCTTTGCGCTCCTGTTATCCCTGGCCGTCCTGACCAAGGAAACCGCCGTGGTCATTCTCCCCGTGGTCTGGATTTACGCGTGGCGCATCCGCAAGGAGCTGAACCCATCGGCAGCCGCTTGGCTTACGCTGCCGCTCGCGCCGCTCGCCGCCTGGGCGCTCTATTACCACCACGCGACGGGATTCTGGACAGGGAATCCCGCTTATCTCAAGTACAACCTCTATTCAACTCTTACGCCCGCCAGGATTGCTGTAACCCTACTGAGGCGCCTCTACCAGGTTTTCTTTGCCGGGTTCAACTGGCTGCTGCTGGCAGCGGCAATTCTGGGTTATCAAGCGATGAAAAGGGTTTCAAAGGCCGGCGCGACTTCCGACGGCTTCACATCCTTGTCGGTATGGCAATCAGAAACCCGGAAGGATTTTTTCTTCTTGTCCGCGGGCATGACCTTTTCTTACGTGGCGATGCTCAGCGTTGTCGGGGGTGCGGTTCTGCCGCGGTATTTACTTCCGATTGTCCCTTGCTTCTACCTGGCGCTCCTTCTCTTTGTGGATTGCCTGCCGCGCCCGGCGATGCGCGGCATCTTAGTTCTTATCGCGGCTTGCTTTATCGCCTCTTGGTTCATCAACCCGCCATACCCTTTCCCTTACGAGGACAACCTCGCTTATGCGGATTTCATTCACCTTCATCGGCAGGCCGCAAATTTCCTTTCCAGCCAGCCAAAGGATCCCCGCATTCTTACTGCCTGGCCGGCCACCGACGAACTGACGGAACCCGACTTAGGTTATGTCAAAAAGCCTTTGCGCGTAGTGGGAATCGAGGAATTCACAGCGCAAGACTTCAGCAAAGTTTCTCCGCGCGCCTTTGATCTTCTCTACCTGTACTCGCGCCAATGGAATCCGCCCGACAACTGGCTGCGGCGCTTCTGGTGGGCTGAGAACGCCTTGGAATACGTGCCGGCAGTGCCCGCCGCCACCCTGGCGCGGGAGTTCCATCTGAGATTGCTGGCCAGCTTCCGTGAGCGCGGGCAGTGGGTAAAAATCTACTCCAGGTAGACTCAGGGGAGGCGGATTTGCCTTGGATAATTTGGTCATTCAGTGGTTGCATCTGGGATTCAACAGCGATACACTTTGGCCTCATCTATGCCGCAAGTTAGAAATCTCGATTCTGTTTTATTCAGGAGGAATCTTAAATGGGGGAAAACCCGATCTCTCGTCGCAGCTTTATGGGAAAGGCCGCTGGTGTAACCGGGGGGATGCTGGCGGCACGATCGATCAGGCTTGAGGCAACACCGGCTGGGCTTCCGGCTCAGTCGGCCGCACCGAGCGACACGGTACGCTTTGGCATCATCGGCGTCGGCATGCGAGGCTCGGACCTGCTCGGGACTTCCATCAAATTGCCTGGTGTGGAGTGTGTCGCCGCCTGTGAGCTTTACACCAGCCGCCAGGAGCTTGCCAAGCAGATTGTGGGCAAGCCCATCCAGATCACCGAGCGCTATCAGGACCTGCTGGACCGCAAGGACATCGATTGCATCCTCGCACCCGTTCCCGACCATTGGCACGAACGCATCGTGTTGGATTGTTGCAAGGCCGGCAAGGACGTCTATGTTGAGAAACCCATGACTCACCTGGTGGAGCAGGGGTTCCCGATCATCGATGCGGCCAAAAAATACAACCGCATCGTGCAAGTCGGCAGCCAGGAACCGAGTTCGGTGCTTTATACCAAGGCTCGCGATCTGATCCGGCAGGGCGCAATCGGCGACGTCTGCCTGGTCGAATCGTCGATGGGCCGCAACAGTCCCTGCGGCGCCTGGCGTTATGCCATTCCGCCGAACCTTTCGCCCGAAACCCTCGACTGGACAACGTGGCTGGGCTCCGCGCCCAAGCGGCCGTTTTCCAAGGAGCGGTTTACCCGCTGGCGTTGCTGGGAGGACTACGGAGAAGGCATTTCCGGGGACCTGTTCATTCATTCGCTGACCGGCATTCATTGCGCGATGGATGTGAAGGCGCCTCCCAAACGCGCGGCGACCATGGGCGGCCTTTTCCAGTGGCGCGACGGCCGCGACTTTCCTGATGTGATGACGACCGTCTACGAATATGCGAACTTCCGAGCAACCTTGCGGGTGACCCTCAACACCAACGAAAACGAAGTCTATCGCTTTATGGGCACGCGCGGGATTCTGGAGATGGGCGGCATTGAAAATCCCCGCGGATTTACCATCATGCCGCAGGACGGCAAGGACCACGGCCCGTGCGCACCGTCCTGGCCGTCGCAAATGGAGGCCGCTTACTCCAAGCAGTGGCACGCCGAACATGACACGGCCCCCGGCGCCGCAAGACCCATCGAGTCCACCGCCTATTACGCTCCTCCGAACTACGACAGCACGAGCGAACATCTGTGGAACTTCTTCCAGTCGGTCAAGACGCGGCGGCCCTCCATCGAGGGTCCTGAATTCGGCAACAACGCCGCCATTGCCTGCCACATGGCCAATTACGCTTACTTCCACAACGCCGTCGCCGTGTGGGACCACGAAGCACGCAAGCTCACTTCCGCCTGAGCGGTTCGGTCAACGAGTTGAGGCTAGACAACTGATCATGGAGAGGCGGCAGAAGCTTTAACGCGACTGCCGCCCCCGCCTTTCTGGCAGGGGATCGGTCATCCTGAGCCCGTTCGCCCTCCGCTCGCGAACGGCCCTGAGCCCTTCGGTTTTGCTCAGGGTAAATTCCGCGAAGGGGCTGAAGGTAAACTCCGCGAAGGATGTGCTTTTTGTTTCCGGTTCGTTTTTGGCCTGTCATGTGTTTTCAACAACATGGCTCGCTTCGTTTCAGGTTCGTTTTCGGTTCGTTTTGGCTCTTTTTTCCACAGCGGTCCTTTGTTATCAATAACTTCCTAGCTTCGTTTTTGAAAAAAAGAATTCTTTTTTCTGTTTTTTTCGTAAAACATAACCCATCTGCCATACTTTTCAATAATTTAGCTCGTATTTAATAGTCTTGACAGACTGTTTTGTCTCCAGGAGGAACGCCGGCTACGCGCGCTACGGATCTCCAGGCACCGTGCCCTTCACCGCCCGCACAACCCATAAGACTAGCACAGTAGCCGATTATTGTCAAGGTGTTTTTCGGCGCGCCGTGGAAGGCGCCGGGTTGTAGCACGAAGAGCCGCAGAGTCATGCAAAAGCGACACTCCGCGCTGCGCGCTACCCGATGGTGAAGAACCCGCGACGGGGAAACCACCGTCGCGGCTACCAGGGCGGCATCGCGCTTCAGTCATCAACGACCAAAGAAAAAAGCCCACGGTTGGGAAAGAGCCAACCGTGGCTTGTATCTACCAATGCGCTCCCAGGATGGGGACGATGGCTTGCTGCGATTCGCCGGTGACGCGGGCGTCGTGCTCTTCGACGTAGACGTTCACCTCGCTGCGCACGCCGAAATCCTGGAGGTAGATTCCGGGCTCGACGGAAAAACAGGTTCGCGGAACGATTCTTCGGGTATCGTGCGTCTCGAAGTTATCCATATTCGCTCCGTTCCCGTGGATGTCCTCGCCGATCGAGTGTCCGGTGCGGTGAATGAAATACTCGCCAAAGTCGTGGCGGCGAATGACGTTGCGGGCGGTGGCGTCGACTTCATAGCCGTAGAGCGGCCTTCCGGTCCGCATGGCCTCCTTCACCAGATCGACAGCGGCTTCGCGGGCCTCGCGAACAATCTCAAAAATCGCGGCGTAGCGGCTGGGAACCTGCTCCCCGGCAAAACCCGTCCAGGTGATATCGAAATAGACCGCGCCCGGCTTCGCCAGCTTGCCCCAGACGTCCAGCAGCACAAAATCGTTTTCGCGAATCGGCAGGGACGCCTGCTGGGTGGGGCCATAGTGCGGGTTGGCGGAGTTGGCACTGACCCCCACAATCGGGGCTTCCTCCGTTACAACTCCATGCGCGGCAAAGAAGCGGAGTATTTCCTGCTGCACGTCGTATTCGTTGAGAGTCTTCCCGGCCCGCAGGGCGTCGCGGATGGCGGCAAACGCCATGCGGATCGCGGCGTGAACAACCTTCCCCGCCTCCAAATGAGACGCCAGCGCGGCCTCGGACCAGCGCGCTTCAAACAACTGCACCAAGTCGGCGGAAGAGACCACTTCGGCCCCGAAACTCCTGACCAGTTCAACGGTTCCCGCATCCACCAAGCCCACGTAAGGAATGTCATTCAGCGGCGAATACTGCATGGCGATCCGGCGTTTGCCTTCCAGCATTTTGCTTAATTGCTCGCGCTGCTCGGGCCAGGAAGAATAAAGACGGCGCGTTCCGGGCAGGCCGTCCAGATTGCCGCGCTCAATCCGATGCACCAGCTTGGCCGGCGCGCCTTGCGAAGGAATCAGGTAGTACCACCGGCGCGTGCACAGCGGCGCGGTCAACTTCAGAACGCGGTAGGCGATGGGGTCGCGGTGATGGTGGTCGTAAAAGAGCCAGCCATCGAGGCCCGCCTCGCGCAGCGCGGATTGAATTGCTTCAAGGTCCATCTTCGTTTCCACCTCGCAGATTATGGTGGCGGGATTAACCCGCCGCTACCGCCGGAGGAGTTGCAGGCCCTCCCCTCACCCCAGCCCTCTCCCCGTGGGAGAGGGAGAACCGCAAAGCGGTGGGTGAGGGCCATTCGATCCCAGGGCTCACGCCCTGGGCCAGCATCCTTCGCCCCTTGCGGGGCTATGGTCGCGCTTCCTCTTCGGCCTTGCGGAAGAACGGCTCCCACTGCTCGCGCCGGGGAGGAGCGGTCAACAGGCTTACGCCAATCAGGCTGATCAGCGAGACGGCGAGGGCCGGAAAAATCATGGGAATATAAGCGTCAAGGCTAAACAGCTTCCAGATGATCGCCACCGCAGTCCCGCTGGCGATGGAACTCAAGCCTCCGGCCGTGGTGGCGCGCTTCCAGAAAAACGCCGCAATCACCACCGGCGTGATGCCCGCGCCATAGACGTCGTAGGCATAGACGGCGGTGTGCAGGATGGACGGCTGAAAACTCTGGGCCAGCGCCAGCAGGCCGAGAACAATCACGGTGATTCGCGACATCAGCAACAAGCTGCGGTCGCTGGCGCGCTTGGTAATGAACCGCTGGAGGACGTCATGCACCACGCTGGTGGCGGGCGAAAAGAGGTAATTGTTTCCCGTTGAAATCACCTTGGCGAAAATCGCCGCCAGGAAAATTGCCCCGATCCAGGGCAGCACGCCATAGCGCGCCGTATAAGGAATCAAGCCCCAGGCCGGAAGCTTTCCGGACTCCACCCTCGCGTGGAACATCACGCCGCCCACAATCGCCAGCAGAACAATGATCGTCTCCAGCACCATGGTACCGCACACCCAGCCCACCACGGAAAGGCGCGCGTCACGCTCGCTCTTGGCGGAAAAGAATTTCTGATACATCGCCTGGTTGCCCAGCATCAGCGTGAAGGTGGGCAGGAAATATCCCAACGCTTCTCCCAGGCTCATCGTCCCCATCGGGCGCAGGTGACTGGCTGGCAACGCGGCGCTCACGGCGCTCCATCCGCCCGCACGCGCGAGCATCGCCGGCAGCGCAAATAGGCAGCCGACGGTGACCACGAGGCCAATCACCAGATCGGTATAGGCCACGGACGACATTCCCGCGAGAGCCGTGAACAGTATCACGAACATCGCCAGGATGATGGTGCCCGCCGTTTCGCTCATGCCGAAGGCAAGGTTCAGAATCCGGCCGCCGCCGCGGAATTGATAGCTGACAATCGCCGTGTAAGAAACAATAATGCAGACCGTCCCCAGGACTCGCGCCGTGGGACTGTACCGCGTCTCAAGAAGATCCGGAACCGTATATTGCGCAAAGGAACGCGCGCGGCCGGCGATGAAGTAAATGACCAGCAGCCCCGCCCAGCCGCCCGCCGGGAGCCACAGCGACGCCAACCCTTGCTGATAAGCAAGTTCCGCGCCCGCAAACAGGCTGCCTGCTCCGATCCAGGAGCAGAGCAGCGTAAAGACCAGCACCCAGACCGAGAGCTTGCGGTCCGCCACCATGAAGTCGGCGTGAGACTTCAACTTTCTCGACCGCCCGACGCTCACGATGAGCAGCGCAACAACAATCAGGGTCAGACTCAGCGCGTAAAGCACAGCCTACGATGTTCTCCTTTGCGCCAAAGCATTCAGCTTTGAAATCGTTTCCTGGGCGGGACTTCCGCCGATCCGAACGAGCTTGCGCCGCGACCGTTCCCCGGCCACGATCTCGACGGCGGAACGGGGCAAGCGCAGCGATTCGGCCAGGAAGTCCCTTGCAGCTTGGTTGGCTTTCCCTTCCACGGGAGGCGCCAGGACTTCGAGAAAAAGTTCTCCTGAAGAACCCCGGCCCAGACGTTCGCGGCGGGAACGAGGCTTAATCCGCAGCCAGAACTTGACGCTATTGCCTTCGGCACTAAATTCGCTCACGGGTTTTTGTTACCTCTACGACGGCATCTTATTGACGCGAACCGAAGATGGCGGTCCCTACCCGCACAAGGGTCGCGCCCTCTTCGACGGCAATCTCAAAATCGTGGCTCATACCCATGGAAAGCTCGCGCATGGAAACGCCGGGCAGGTTTTGATCTTCGATCCGCCTGGCCAACTCCCGCAAGCGCCGGAAATACGGACGCACTTCTTCCGGGTCCTCAAAAAACGGCGGCAGCGTCATCAAGCCTCGCAACTCCAGGGCATTGAGCCGGCCGATTCCTTCCGCGAGCCGCATCACTTCCGCTTCCTCTGCTCCAAACTTGCTGGCTTCCCTGCCAAGATTCACTTCCAGCAGGACCGGAAGCCTGCGGCCGCCCGGCGCCGCAAACTGGTTGATCCTCTCGGCGATGTGAAGTGAATCGATGGACTCGACCCAATCGAAAAGCTGGCAGGCAAGCCTCGCCTTGTTGGACTGCAGGTGGCCGATCAGATGCCACGTGGCCGCAAGGTCGGAGAGCTGCTGGCGTTTGGCCGCAGCTTCCTGCACCCGGTTTTCGCCGAAGTCTCTCATTCCGGCGGCGTAGGCCTCCCGGATGAGTTCCGGCGGCATGGTTTTTGAAACAGCGATCAGCCGCACATCCTCGCTCCGGCGGCCGGACCGCTCACAGGCGGCACGAATGCGCTCTCGTACGCGCTCGATGTTTTCATTCACACTCATCGCCGATCTTCCCCCAAGTGGAGATTGCCCGCAACTTTCACAACGAGGCGCTATTGTACCACCGGCGCGGCCGGGCTTTTGGTCTTGTCGGTGCCGAAGCTCCGATGGTAGTATTGCAATCCATATCCTGACAAAAGGGAAATTGATTATCAACTTCCGCGGCTGGAATTCCGAGGGATAATCAGAGTTCAGGCCATTCGGGGACAAGGGGGATCACCAATGCCTCATGGCATTCTCATTACCTTCGAAGGAATCGACGGGTCAGGCAAGAGCACGCAGGTCAGCAAGCTCGTGGAATACTTGCGGGGGCGCGCTGTCCCGGCGGTGATGACCCGCGAGCCCGGCGGAACAAAAGTGGGCGAACACATTCGAGCCCTCTTGCTGCACCCCGGCAACGGCAAGATGGCCTCGCTCACGGAACTTGTTCTGATGTACGCCGCGAGGGAACAGCATCTGGATGAGGTGGTACGGCCCGCGCTGGCCCGAGGGCGCGTGATCGTCAGCGACCGTTACAACGATGCCTCGTTCGCCTATCAGGGGTACGGACGCATGCTCGGCGCCCGAACCGTTCGGGCCATCGACCGGATCATCTGCGGCCGAACCCAGCCCGACCTGACGCTGCTTCTCGACCTCGACCCTCGCATGGCTCTTGAGCGAGCTCGCCGCCGGAATAGTCATCGCCGGTCAAAGGACACACGGTTTGAGAATCATGGACTAAAATTTCAGCAGCGGGTCCGCGCCGGCTACCTGGCCATGGCCCGGCAGCAGCCCCGCCGGATCAAAGTGATTTCCGCCGACCGGCCGGCCGCGGAGATTCAGGCAGACGTTCGCAAGCTGGTGGACGCTCTGCTGGCCAAGCACCTTCAGTCCCGGGCAGCCGCCAGCCGCCCCCCCCGGACCACCAAGAGCCCGGGCCGGTAAAAGGGGGTTCACGCGGCCAGCCCCGGCGGGCAGGTCGCGTTTTTTTCAGGCGTTACGAAAACCATGGGTTTTGATTCTTTTCTGGGCAATGCGAAGGCTGTTCGGGCTGTGCGCGACATGCTCGCCGAGAAGCGGGTTCCGGGCTCCATGCTGTTCACCGGGCCGGAAGGCGTAGGGAAAAAGACTCTCGCGACGATGCTCTCGAAGGCCCTGAACTGCGAGCGGCCGGGTTCCGAAGAAAATGACTTTTGCGGGGAATGCAACCACTGCCGCATGGCAGACGATTTTCTCGCGGCCAGCGCGGAAGACATGGCCCGGCGCCGCGAAATCAAGGACGTCCACCGGCGCGTCGAAGGGCTCGTTTATTTTGACCTCCAACTGATCGAGCCCCTCACCCGATACATCCTCATCGAACAAATCCGGCAGCTCCGCGCGACGGCCTATAACCAACCGTTCAATTTGCCGCACCGGGTGTTTGTCATCGATCAGGCCCACACGATCCACTGGCAGGCCGCAGACCTGCTCCTCAAGGTGCTCGAAGAGCCTCCCGCAACGACCACGCTCATCCTGATCTGCCCCCATGCTTTTGAATTGCGGCCCACGATCCGCTCCCGCTGTTTTACCTTCCAATTCTCACCCGTCGAAGAGCCTGTTATCGAACGAATCCTCCGGGAAGAACGCGGATTCTCCAAGCCGCAACAGGCGCTTGCGGGGCGGGTGATCCATGGCAGTATTGCACGGGCCAAGACCTTCGACCTCAGCGAGTATGAGCGGCGGCGCAAACCGTGGCTGGATTTTCTGGAGGTTGTGGCCCGCCCGCGCAGCCGGCCGCCCGGACCCGGCGAATGGAAGGATCTGTTCGATATCACAAAGTCATTGACCGGGGATTCCGGCAGCATCGAAGAGACGCTTAAAATCGGCTCGGCACTCTTCCGGGACCTTATGCAGACGCTGCTCGAAGGGGAAACCCAAGTGACCAATATCGACCTCGTTCCGCGCCTGAAGACCTGGGGCCGCGCCCTTGGAATGGAAGGGATTGAAAAGCTTGAAGACGGCATCGAAACCGTCTACCGCCAGCAGACCCGTAATGTCAACCAGCAGCTTTCTCTTGACTCGCTTGCCGCGATCCTCCTCTCCACGGTGGCTGGGCCATAGAAATTGTCCTGGGGCGGGCTATCGAAGTTCGTTTCCAAATCTGAATTCAAATCCCGCCGGCCAAAGTTGCTTATCGGAAGGTGCATGGAAGGAAGGTGACTTGCGCCATTGTTCTGGGATCGCGAATGTGGTATATACTTGGAATACAACGCGAAAGTTTTCTGGTCTAAATTTCAGATCTGAAGAAACCGGAACGCGCAAAATTACATCTACTCTTAAGGTACCGGAATACCTTCTCGAGCAAGACCCTTAGGGTTTTGCACTAGCCGACAAGAGATGAAGGAGTATCAAGAAGTGAACCGCAAACTGATTCGCCCCACACTCTCGGAAGTCAAAGAACAAATGGGAGGGCGGCTCCAACGCAAGAAGCCCGCTCCCCCCGACCAGACAAACGCTGAGAATTTTTACTACCTCAAGCAGATGCAGTCCCGAACACCCGTGGTCGTGGTGCTTGATGAGGGTGAAAAAATCCACGGCGTTATCGAATGGTACGACAAGCTCTGCATAAAGGTCCACCGCGCCAATGAACCGAACCTGCTGATCATGAAAAGCTGCATTCGATACATTCATAAAGATGGCGATGGCAAGAATAGCGGGAACGGGAATTCCGAACGCGAATTGGATATTGAGTGACCTGGCCGGAGAGGATCGGCTTTCACAATCCATACCGGCAAGGCCAAGATACGTCCAGCATCGTTTGTAGAGACGCCGAAACCCAGGCCCTGTGAAGAGCCTTCCGCTGACCGGCTCAGCCCTGGAGGGATAGAGTGAACCAAGTTTCCGCGAAATCGTTCGGCACCCTGATGAAGGCGCCTTTAGCCTGGTCCGGGAGCTTATCGGCGGCCGCCATCCGATCCGCCTGGGCGGCTTCAACTCGTCTCAGAAAGCCGCAAGGCAACCTACCCGAGGGCGAAAGGCGACACGCTCTCCTGCACGGTGACACCCGGCTTCGGGCGGGGATATTGGCCGGGGTCGCATGCTTCGTTGCCTTCGTCCAGGCTTCTCCTGTCCGCGCGCAGCAACATAAGAGCAAGATTCCCATCATCGGGAAGATGAATTCCAATCGCCAAGCCTACAGCGGAACGATACAATTCCTGGACCTGAAGCAAAAAATATTGAGCGTCAATTCCAGGCAAGGCAGAGACACTGAGATTTTCCCTCTCAGAAAGGACATCCACGTCGAGGCCGTCGACGGGAAAAAGATGAAGCTGAAGGTTTTGACTCCCGGAACGAGCGTTCTGATCTATTACGAGGAGAAGGGCGGCGAGCGCTTGGTGAAAAATATTATCGTACTGGACTCCGGCAAGAGGGAAAGCCAACACGCTCCCGCTTCTTAAGGCCGCGGCCAGGCGGCCAGCTGCAGATCCCAATGAAAATTGGCATAACTTGTTATCCCACTTACGGCGGGAGCGGCGTTGTTGCAACGGAACTGGGGTTGGAACTTGCCGCCCGCGGCCATGACGTTCACTTCATCAGCTATGCGGTTCCGGTCCGCATGTCTGAGCTGTCCGAGCGCCTTCACTTCCATGAAGTGGAAGTGATGAACTACCCGCTGTTTGACCATCCCCCTTATACCCTGGCGCTGGCGTCTCAGATGTACAATGTTGCCGTCAACGAATCCCTGGACCTGCTCCACGTTCATTACGCCATCCCGCACTCGGTCAGCGCCTTCCTGGCCCGGTCCATGCTCGGCGCGCGCTGCATTCCCTTCGTCACCACGCTGCACGGCACGGACATCACCCTGGTGGGCTCGGATCGCTCCTACCTTCCGATCACGCGCTTCGCAATCGAACAAAGTGACGCCGCCACCGCCATCTCCGAGTACCTTCGCCAAGTGACGGTGCGGGAATTTGGCATTTCCCGTCCCATCGAAGTCATTTCGAATTTCGTCAACTGTGACATCTTCCATCCCGCCGACGACGCCTCCCGGCGCCCGGAGTTCGCACCCCAGGGGGAGAAGATACTGATCCACCTTTCCAATTTTCGGCCCGTCAAGCGTGTCACCGATGTCATTGAAATCTTTTCGCGTGTCCGAAAGGAAATTCCCGCCAAGCTTCTGATGATTGGAGACGGTCCCGATCGCACTGCCGCTGAATGGCTGGTTCGTGACAAGAGTCTCGCGGGCGACGTCATCTTCCTCGGGAAGCAAAATCAGGTGCAAGACCTCTTACGCTGCGGAGACGTCCTGCTGTTGCCGAGCGATCTTGAGTCGTTCGGCTTGGCCGCATTGGAGGCGATGGCCTGCGCCGTTCCTCCCGTCTGCTCGCGGGTAGGCGGCCTGCCGGAGGTTGTCGAGGATGGGGTGGAGGGCTTTCTGGTGCCGCCCAGGGATGTGGAAACCATGGCGGCTCGGGCGCTTGATCTTCTGACCGATCCTGAGCGGCACAAGCAAATGGCCCAAGCCGGCCGTCAGCGCGCCCTGCGGGAGTTCTGCTCTTCCAAAATTATCCCTCGCTATGAGGGGCTCTACCGGCGAGTGTTGGAGAATACTTGACCCGTCGCCCCCTCCCCACGTCTTTATGGGCAACGCAACTCATTCAAGTACGCTCAGATTCGGGCGGAGCCGACCCCAAGCCTGACTAACCAACTCTTGACTATCCGTTAAGAGCCGCTACGGATAAGCCGCACGGGAGTGGTCGAGCCGCCCGAGGAAATCACGCCACTGCCGCCGCCGCCGGTCCCGGTGCCGGCTCCCCCACCACAGGCCGTAACGTCCAGAACATATCCGTAGACAGTTCCCTGGTTGGCCGAGTCGTCGTACTTGAGGAAAATCTTCATAAACCCGATGACGTTCACGGTATTCTGCCCGGACTGCAAAATCCCCTGATAAATGGGCACCGCAACCACTGAATTCGAGTTGGACATAGGAATCGAGCTTGCTCCCTGCGCATATGTGTCATTCGCCCCCGGTTTAATTACGAAAGGATAGTTGGGAATTTCATTTGTCTTTGGGGGGTCGCTTGTGGGAGCACAGGTAGGGCTAACCCCCTGCAGATAGTCCTGGCCGCAGCCAGGGCTCTGTTGGATCAGGCAATCAACTCCCTGGTTTGTGGGCCCAACCTTATTGCCGGGCGTAGAGTCGATCGTGACAGTAACGGGGCCACAGACCACCGGAGTTTCATTGCAGCATTCAATGTTCATCCGGTATACCGCGGCGCTGCCCGTTCCCCCGGTCACGGAACCTGTGGTTGCACAGGCGGGACACATGGTCGGCGCAGTCGCGGTGTTGGGGATATACGCTATATCATATTGTCCAGGCGCTGCAGCGCTTCCCGGCGATCCGGGTTTCATGGTGATCGGCTCTCCGTAAGCCCCGGTAGGATACGAATCGGGCCGCGACACGGTTAGATCTCCACCGGCCATGCTGCCTGCGACAAAGGCTCCGGGGTAGGTGCCGTTGGAATTCTGGGCGCAATTCCCGGAGTTCCCCGAATCCGCCGGGGCATACTCATCGCAGTTCGGGAAGAACCACGGCTTCACGCAGGAAACCCCGATCGGGATCCCCGTTCCGGAAGGGTTAAAGGCTTCAGCGGTCGCCTGGGCGGAAACATTGGCCGTATCCACGCCAAATATCTTGATGAAAAAGGTGGGCATGGGATTGCCGCGGGAAGTGTCCCGCGCGGCGACGACGGTAATTCGAGGATCATTGGGGTCTGACAAATCAAAAGTGACGTCGCTGTCCTGGATGTTAGGACTTACTCCCGCAATCAGGTTCTGGTTTCCGATGGCTTCGGCTTGCTGCATCGCAAGACTTTGGCACGCCGCTGTAATAGTTGAGCCATTTCCGCTAATGCATGTTGGATCGTTCGTCCAAGCGAAGGCGCCCGCCAGCGCCGCGGCGTCAGCCGCGCGCTGCGCCTGGCTTCTTCCCACATAGAGCGAGGCAAGATCAATCGCCAAGCCCGCCATGCCGAGAATGAAAATCATCGCCACTGCGACAATCATAACGCTGATGCCCTGCGGTCCATGGCGCTTCCATGTGCTCTGCTGATTCATGATCATTTTTGCCACTCCTTCTCGCGCTGATCTCGCCTAACACGACCACCCCGTCGATTGACAACTTGGACGTGCAGCCCAGACCCCGTGCGGTCACCTCGCATGGCCGTAGATCTTGCTGGTTCTTCCCCCCATAAGACGAATACAGTTACGTTACCAGAGAATTTTGGCTTGACAAGACCCCAGCTAGTCAACTCCCGATTCGATACTGTCCGCGGCGTACATTCACTTTTCAGTAAACTATCTTTCCGGTCGCGTCGGACTTGTGTAGCCGAGCTTACAAACCCAAACCCTTCCCGCCCTCGGTTATTCCATCGCATTTTGTGCGCTCTTCAGCACAAAGTCATAGGAGCAGGTCGCGTGCCAAACGAGACGCCTCCGATACCCAGGAATCCATGCTTATTGATCGGATCATTGGCCGATCCTCTTGAGGCCTGTCGGAAGCCAAACACGCCGGCAGAAGTCATCCGGGAAATTCTCTGGCGATAATCCCTGGACGCCAACTCATCGTTAATTCAATCACTTGGGAAGGATCATGCCAAAGCTTTGGGTCGGTTCCTGGGGGGGAGCAGGGGTTTTGAGCGTAATCGCTATTGAGTAACCACTTAGTTCACAACCCGCAGTTCGCTGCTCTTACTGAGGGATGGATAGTTTGTGTCAGAAAATCGGTTCGCGTTGCGTGCAAAATCTTGCGCATGCTGACCCGCGCTCTCGGACTGGCAAGGCGCTATAAACAGAAGCGGCTGGACGATTTACATTTTGGGCTCGCACGCAAACATTCACATGCTGCTCCGACTCGGTTTCAGCCGGCGGCCGATAAGGTTACTCGTAATAGACTGCCGGCTGCTCGTGACAAACGCTCCGGCCTGCTTGGGGATTCTATTTCGGCGTTGCGGGACGCAGAACATGCAGGATCCATGTAGAAATTCCCCACAGAACTAGTCCTGCAATCAATCCCTCCAGGAGGAACCCGCCCAAAAAGAAGCCTGCCAGGTGGGAAACGACACGGCCTTCACCGGGATTGAAGAAGTGAGTCCGGTAATAAGGTACTGCCGCGCTCATCAGCGCCGCCACAAAAACCCAGAACCGCCATGCCCAACCGAGAACCAGCGCAGGGACTAAAAGGCGCCGCGCCGAGGCAATCCCCAGCCGCGGCCCCACGCCCCCCAGATAGAACCCGCAAAGCAAAAAGGCCACCGTAGAACTCCAAGCAGCGGCAACAGTTGGGCTTAGATGCATTGCCTCCGTCCAAAACCGAATCACCACCAAGGCGCCCAACAAAGCTCCCGGGCCTACCGTTATCGGCCAGCGCCAAAGAAGCAGCGTTGCCGCCATCAAGACCAGAACAATCACGGAAGTTGGAAGGATCTCCACCAAATGCTCAAAAATGTGGTGTCCCAGATGCCCCCAGTTTCCCCAATCTTGCGGCTCTGCAAAGTGGCTCCGTTGCACCTGAAAGGCCCCCGAAATCAGGGTAAACAGGATCACCCAAGCCTGGGTCCACGCGGCGAGCAGGATGCCTGGCACAACCAGGTTCCAGGATTTACGAACTCCCCGCAAAGGGGCCACCGCGCCCAAATAGAGGGCGACCAGAAAGACTGCGCCGGAGATCGAGAAGAACCGCGTAAGCGGCTGCGGGATTCCGCCAATTTCCAGCAGAAAGCGGACGATAATCAGCAGCGCGATAAACGCAAACGGCCCTGTCAACCACCGGCCGTATTGTGGCCTCGGATAGGGTTGTTCCGGAAGCTCCGTCATAGCAAACCTCCTTCAGGTTCAAGACGAGTCCGATTCACTCTCGGGAAACCTACATTGCCGACATTTTACCTCAGCGCCTGCGGGGAATGCCAAAAAAGTTCAGGGGGCCAAACTCTCGAGGAACTTCTTCACTGCCTGCTCGTATTGAGCGTTGCCCGATTTGAACCCTTCGCCGTGGCGATGGCCGGGAACCACCACCAAAGCTCTTTTCGGGCTGGTTGAATAGGAGTACAGTTGGCGAGCGATGTCCGGCGGCATGCGCTTGTCGCCTTCGACGGCGATAAACAGAATCGGCCGCGGATTAATGCGTTCCACAGCCTTTCGCAAATCGAAATCTGACGGCTTAAAACCGCCGCGCCATGCCGCCCAGTAAATCACCTCGTCCACAATGGGAAAAGAAGGCAGATGGAAGAACAAGTGGGCATGATGGACGATGACATGACGAAAAGAGAGAAAAGAACTGTCTGAAATTACCGCGGCAACGTCCGGAGACTCGGAGGCCGCCATCAGCGCCGCCGCGGCGCCCATCGAGACTCCCCACAGGACAACAGGGCGCACCGCCTTCTCCTGGAGGAGAGCGTAGTGGACAGCGGCAATAACGTCGAGCCGCTCCCGATAGCCAAGGGTGCCCATCTTGCCGCCACTCTGGCCCGAATGACGAAAATCGAAGAGCAGACCGTTATAACCCAAGCTGTGGCCGAATACCTCCATGGGCAGCATTTCCACGCGGGTGCGGTTCTGCCCGTGGCAATAGATAATCGTTCCCCGCGGGTTCGTGCCGGCCGGCACATACCAACTCTTCAGCAGGATGCCGTCGGACGAATGGAACTCGATATCGTGGTAGTCCAGGCCAAAGGACAGAGGTGTCTTGCCATCGTTCGGATCATGGAAATGAAACGCTCGGGTTGTAATAATGTCGGTGAAGAACCACGGCACCACAACCAGGAAGAACACGAGGAACAATCCCAGAAAGATCAGAAGAATAGTTCTGATGATTCGACGCTTTGCCAAGATTAATCCTCTCCACGCAAGTTCAGCGCCTTTGAATTCCCCGGCTGGCTAGCCGGGGGTCTTCTCACCTGATCGGGGCTCGACAATATGAGTGGTCAGCAGGACAGCCGCCAGAAAGGTCATGACCGCACAAAGAGTCGTAACAGCAATATAGCCATGCCATTCGTAGAGCGCCCCTCCCGCCAGTACCGCAAGCCCGATTCCAGTTTGGGAAAAGACGTTCCTGAGCGCGATAAAGGAACCGCGCTCAGCGGTGGGAACAAGTTCGGTCATCAGGGCGGTTAGCGGTCCCTGCCGCGAGGCGGCTCCAAGACTGGCGATCCCGAAAACAACCAACAATCCGATCCCCCATGGGAAGAGCGGAACCAAAGCTACTGAAACCGCCAGCACAATATTCCCTAGAATCGAAACCGGCCGCTTTCCCCAACGGTCTGACAAGCTGCCCGCGAGAGGAGCGCCGAGCACAGCCACCAGGCCGCCCAGCATGAAAACCCAGCCAATGGTTCGGGTTGGGACCCCAAACGCTGCGTTCAACCAGTGGCCAATATAGAAAATGAACCCGTAGAGGCCGCCCGAAACCAGGAAGGCGATGACAAGTCCAGCGCCGGTATCGCGCCTGGTAAAAAACGACCGGCAGGCACGGAGTGTGGCACGCCACCTTTCCGAGGAAGGGCCCGCACTTCGTTTTTCACGCGGGAGTTTTGTCGAAAACAAAGCGGCCGCGGCAGCCAGGACCGCAAAAAAATAAAAAGTGTCGCGCCATCCAAACCGGTCGGCGATCTGTGCGGCAAGAGGAACTCCCAGGATCGGTGCAGCAAAGTAGGCGGTCGAGATCAGGCTGATGGCCCGTCCCCGCACGCTGTAAGCAAACCAGTCTCCGGCAAACGCGATCGAACAGGTTGAAATCGCCCCGGCCCCAAGGCCCGTCAGGCCCCGAGCCACGGTCAGCCCGGCAAAACTCTGTGAGCCCGCCGCCATCCAGGATGCCGCGCCAAACACCAGGGCGCCCATAATCAAGAAAGGTTTCCGCCCATAGTGATCGGACACAATCCCGGTGACCAGGGAGGCCGTGGCGGCCGCTACGGAATAGAAGACCGCCAGCAGACCGGCCTGTTCAACGCTGATGTGCAGGGAATCAATCAGCAGCGGGAGAAGCGCAGGAACGGTCTGGTTGTCCGCCAAACCAAGGAACAGCAGGAGAAATAAATTGCCGATGATCAGTAGGTCCACCCAGCGTCCTCGGATAGTGCCAGCCGCTACGTTCTCGGGTCTCGAGCGATGGAAAGTCTGCACTCCCCGCAAAAGCCCCCAACTCGCGTTCCAGAGGGCGCCATGGGCAGACTCTACTCGAAGTGGTGAAGATCAAGGTGGATCGCAGCCTTGTCGGACATATCCACGACACTGGCCGCGCCGATCCCGACGGCCACAACAACGGCGTCCGAGATTTCCTGCTTGGTGGCTCCGAGCTCCAGCGCCTTCTTGATGTGGCCTCGGGCACAACCCTCGCATTTGGCCACCAAAGAGCAAGCCAGCGCAATCAGCTCCTTCGTCTTTGGGTCCAGGGTTGTGGGAGTGTAATAGGTCTCTTTATAGAACGACTTATAGATGTCGCGAAATCGAGGTTCAATCATGCCCATTGAGCTGGGAGTAGTTTTCAGCTTGTCAGCGTCGCCCTTCGCCATAAACGCTCCTCGGTCCTCGGAATTGGGCAGGACGGCCGGGATTCGGAAACCGGAAATGCTCAAATCCCGCTCCGCGTTCAAGCAGATTGGGCCTGCCGCCCCGTAAACTACAGATACTAACACAGACTAATTCCCCTTACGTCTGCTTTTGGGCAGTCTCAACGGGAACGGTTTCTTCGGCGGTCACAACCTCCGGAAACTCAAAGCGAATAATCGTTCCCTTGCCGGGTTCACTGTCAATCTTCATGGAAAAGTCATGGCCGTAGAGAACCTTGAGCCGTTCCCGAATATTCATGATCCCGATACCTGAGGCAAAAATGTCCGGCAAGCGCTCTTTGGGAATTCCCACTCCGTCGTCATCCACCTCAATCTGAACCCGCCCGTTGTGCCGGGAGGCGCGCAGCGTAATCGTTCCACCTTCGATTTTTGGACCCACCCCGTGCCGAATCGCATTTTCCACCAGCGGCTGAAGAATCATGCTGGGAACAATCACATCCAAAGCCGCCGGATCGATTTCCTCGAGAACCCGGAGTTTGTCCTGCCCAAAGCGCACGACTTCAATATCCAGATAGTCGGCAATGAAATCAAGTTCCTGGCGCAAGGCGACAAAGTGGGTCTGAGTCTTGAGCCGCCGCCGCAGAATGTTGGAAAGTTTCACCAGCACCTTCCGGGCGGTGTCCGGATCGAGGCGAATCAGCGAAGAAACCGTATTCAGCGTATTGAAGAGAAAGTGCGGGTTGATCTGGCTGATCAGGCTATCCATCCTGGCCTGGATCAACATTCGCTCTTTCTCTTCCAGTTTTCGCTCGATCCGGGTGTTATTCCAGATGCGCAAAGGAAGGGCAATGGCAATCGCCGTCGTCATGAGGATCAGCAACTCGGTCCACACCCGAGGCGGGTTCAGATAGAAAAGCATGCCGTTGGACATGCGGCCCACACCGATCCGGGACATTTCCAAGAATACGCAGATCAGGAAAAAAAGGATCTGCCAGTCCATGGAGGGCTGCTTGAATCTCTGTTTGATCGAGCGATAGAGGCTGAGATCGATGAAGGGGGAAAACTTCCAAACCTCTTCCTTGTTGGGGCAGAGCCACCGGGCGGACCCCGCCACCACCGCATAGAGCACTGCCATGGGAACAGCAAGGATCTCGTGTTTGATGAGAACTGCGGGCAAGCTGACCAGCATGCCCACGACGAGACCCACCATGGTTCCACCGAGCAAGCCTCCCAGCACAGTGACCTCAAGGCTCAGGTCCGCTCCCTGGTAGCGGACAATGAGGCGCGTCAGCACGCCCAGCATAAAAGGCACGCCCAGAAAGGCCGCAAAGAGAAGCTTTTGTTTGGGTTCCCGAACTTCCACCAGCAGGAGGCGCCGAAATTTATCGAAGCGGGCGATAATGCTCGCTAAGGAGGCGATGAGACCCAGCTTGATGAGCAGTGTGACAAGGATGATCGCCGACGTACTGTTCGCGCCGGAGTTCATGGCAAGTTACGGCGATCCGAGCCGCCCCCTACCATTTGGACGACTTCCAGCCGGTCGCCTTCCTCAATGGGTGTGGCGCTCCAATCGGACCTTTTCACGACCTCCCGGTTACGCTCCACCGCGACCCGATCAGCAGCGAGGCCCAGCCATTCGAGCAAGGCCGCGAGGGTAAGGCCTTCCGGAATTTCCCGTGGCTCGCCGTTCAGTTGGATGGTCATCATCATTTCACCGGTTCGACGCCGGGAGCGGGTGTTCGACGAAGCTTGATTTCTCCCGCGCGGATTTCTGCGATCACCCGCCGATGCTGGTCTTCAACCAACTCATGAAACTTCTGTTCGCTGGACGGTAATGTGGGGAGGAGATCGTGGTGCGAAGTCTTGAGAGAATGGATAACGGCTCCTTTGACGTATACGGCGGTTTCGATTCCCTCTTCTTTCCGGGGCTCAGTCTGAACGTGGTAAACCGTTCCATCCTGCACGATTTCAGTGTTGAAACCGTTTACCATGCCTCGATCTCCGTGTACTTCTTTCCGGCATCCATCGCCTTACAGAGATAGTAAGGACCCCCTGAGGACTTAGCAACAGGAAACTGGGAGAGGCCCAAAGTCTTCCTGCCGGAACCTTCCGGGCTTCGGCGATTTTCTAAAGAAACTCCAAGACCTTCCGGCCGGTAATGCCGCAGCCCAAGGCACGTCGGTGAGGCAAACACCGCAAGCTTTCACTTTGATCAGGATTTCTCCGGGCGCAGGAACAGAGTCCGCAACGTTCTCGATAACCAGCGCGCTACCCGGTTTGTGAAGGACAGCAGCTTTCATAAGCAAAGGCGGGAGGCCGAAGCCTCCCACCTTCCACCAACTGGCGCAGATCTATCGGACTTTCACAAAGATGATCGCAAGCGTGTAAAGGGCGAGCGACTCGATGAAAATCAATGCCAGGATCAAGAAAAGCTGGATGCCCGGACGCGCTCCCGGGTTACGAGCCAGCCCCTCGCAAGCTGACGCAGCGGCTTTGCCTTGTCCCAGGCCGCAAAGGCCTGAAGCAATCGCCATCGCAAACCCCGAGGTAATCGCCACCCAGTTCGTGGCGTTTCCTCCCCCGCCCGCCGCAGCTCCTTGCGCACCGAACAACGGCGCCGTCAGAAGCAAACCTGTGATTGTTGTGCAAAAGATCAAAACCTTTTGCCTCATCTTCCCTCCTTAACGTTAGCCTCACCCTACCCAGGCGGGCATTGACTTTGATACTTCGCCGCCAGGCGCCTCCCATCTTCTGCTCCTAAGACGGGAATTCACCTTGCGGTTGTTCCGACACTCGGTGTAGACCAAGAGTACCTCATCCCTTCGGATGGCGCCACCCTTGGCCCCCTAAAGCCTTTACAAGATCCCAATAAGAACGCGCCCGCAGACTTCCTGGCTTTACGCCTGGAAAAGCCTTAATGCTCTTGCGAAACCGCCAGACTGATATAGAGCGCAGGCAAGATCATAAAAACATACGCCTGGAGAAACGACACAAAAATGTGCAACGCCATAATGACGACCGCTGCAAACGCAAACGGCAGAGGGAAACTATTAAAAACATGCTCAAGGATCCCGCCCACCAGCATGTTGGCCCAGAGACGGACGCTGAGCGAAAGCATCCGCAGGAAGTTACTGAACACCTCGGTGGGGAACATGATAATCGCAATGCCCATCATGGGGCCGCAAAGATGCCGAAGGTAACCCAAAACCCCGTGCTGGCGGATGCCCTGAAAATTGTAATGAACAAACGCCACCACCGAACAACCCAGAGTGACCTGGATGCTTGCCGTAGGCGTCACAAACGTCGGGATCAACCCGAGCACATTGCAAATCAGAACAAATATCCCCAGCGTCCCGATCAGCGGGACATAACGGCGCGCGCCGTGGCCGATCATTTCGTCAACCAGTCCCTGGGTGAATTCCAAAAACATCTCCATCGACTGTTGAAACTTTCCGGGGTTCTCCACGGAAAGCCGGCGGCGAAGCATCAAAGCTCCGATCACGATGATCAGCAGAGCCATGACCTCTCCCGCCACATAACTCGGAATCGGATGATGGGGATGGGCAGGCGGAAATCCGACCTTGGTCATAAGCGCGGTAATCGTCCCGCCCAGCAATTTGTTCAATAATCCCGCAAACCAGAACGGATGTTCGGTGGGCACTCAGATATTCTCCAACACAAGAATTCCCTTCACCCCAATCCCGGAAACCCCAGGCGCGCCAAAACTTCGCTCACAGGGCCTTCGGGTGGAGGAAGGCCAAACTGACTTGGTATAAGGACTCTGCGACAACTCCCGCTACCGGAACAAACAACCCTGCCAAAACGGCTTCAAAGGGCAACCAGTTTTCGCGGTAAAAGATAAAGATTGCAGCAACGGCCAGCGGGTAACGGATCACAATCTTACCCAGCATTCGATTGGAGGGCCGCTCCACACCGGCATCCATCAGGGTGACCACCGCTTTGTGCAGCCAGGAATAACCGAGAAGCGCTACCCCGGCACCCAGGCCAAAACCGCCAGCAGTTCGAAAATCGCCCAAGGACAGGGCCACAACCATTCCCACAACGGTAAGCCCCGCCATCCATCGCGGCAACCTCGCCTCAGCGTTTTCCAGAGTCGCTTGATGAATTATCCCGATCCGCACTTTTTTCTGCCCGGGTCAAAATCTGGAGGATCTCGGCAATCCCCGCCACTGCACCTGCCAAACCTCCTATAATACCTAAAATTGGCGTTGTGTGCAGGTATTCGTCGAGGAGCCACCCCAAAAAGTATCCCCCCACCACGGCCCCGGGAATAATAAAACCCAGGCTACTGTAGAACGCAACCTGGCCCCACAGGTCTCTCTGACCGCCTCCGGGTGAGAATGCCACGCCCACCTCCCTACGAGAAGAAGGGACGAATCGCCTCTTGTGCCATGACAATAAAGGGCTGCGGATATATTCCAATAAGGAGCGTAAAGGTCATCGAGATTCCAAGCGCCAGGCGAAGTCCAGATCCTACCGCCAACGGCACGGTGTCCGTGGCTCCTCTCATAAACATCACCACAACGATCCGGAAGTAGTAATACAAGGCAACAACCGCATAGATGACGGCCAGCACTGCTAGAATATAATGACTTGTTTCAATCAGAGAAAGAAAAATGAAATACTTTCCGATAAATCCCGCCGTGGGAGGAATGCCGGCAAGCGATAGCAGGAAAATCAGCATCAAGATGGCGAGACCCGGCGCCCGAAACATAAGACCGGAGAGATCGTCGATCTCGTCCCCCACCAAGTCCTTGCGCCGCATGATGATGATGACGGCAAAAGCTCCCAGGTTCATAAACGCGTAAACAAGCAGATAGATGAGAACGGCCGTGAGACCATCTTTTCCCTTTTCACCATCCGCAGCCGCCACCAAGCCCAGCAAAAGATAACCCACATGAGAAATGGTTGAATAGGCAAAGAAGCGTTTGATATTGGTCTGGGTGATCGCAGCTAAATTGCCCAAGGTCATGGTGGCAATCGCAACAAGGATCGTCAGCGCTTGCCATTGGTGAGCCATCGGCCACAAAGCGACCAGCAGCAGGCGCACCAACAGGGCGAAGGACGCCACCTTGGGCCCCACGGAGATAAACGCGGTAATCGAAGTAGGAGCGCCTTCGTAGGCATCGGGCGTCCATTGGTGAAAAGGAACTGCGGCGACTTTGAAGTACAGTCCCGCCAGTATGGTAATCAAGGCAATCCAGCAAATTGGGTCAGCCGGGTTATGGGCCAGCCGCTCGGAAAGGTGCTGGTTGATGGGCGCGAGCTTGGTCGATCCGCTGATGCCATAGAGTAACGACATCCCGTAAAGCAGAAGGCCGCTGGAAAAAGCTCCCAGGAGAAAGAATTTGACGGCCGCTTCGTTCGAGCGCCGGTTTCCTCGCAAAAAACCGGTTAGAACGTATTCACAAAGGGCCATCACCTCGAGTCCCATAAACAGGACGATCAGGTCCGTACCCGAGGCCAAAAGCAACATGCCCACGGCGCAAAACAACAGCAGCGCATAATATTCGCCATAGTGCGCCTCTTCGATCTCCAGATATTTTGCCGAGAGCAACACCACAATCGCCGTCGACACGACGATGATCAACTTGAGATATATTGCAAAAGTATCCAGCGTAAACCGGCCGTCGAAACCCTGGTACGGGAGCCAGCCGGGGTGGGTCGAGGCGAATCTCCAAAACCCTCCCAGCAGAACCGCGGCAAAGCTCAGGCCGATCAGCGCGGTGACGGCGTTCAGGTATTTGTAACGCTGTTCAAGAAGGAAATTCAGGATGAGGACGGCAAGTCCAAACAAGACCAGAATAATTTCCGGCCGGATCACCAGGTAGTCACCGGGTTGAAAGTAGGTATTCCACATTTCAGCGGGTCACCCCGGGATCGAGGGACGCCGTGGCGGGATGAGCACCGAGCGTCTCGGGTTGCAAATGCTTTTCCAAGCTCGGGAGCTTGGCGCTCACGGGCGGAGCTTTGAAGAAGTCGGGATTAACTCTCTCCACAATGGCATTGACAGGCTTTTCGAGAATCCTGAAAAACGGCTTCGGATACAGGCCAATCCAGAAGGCCCACACAATCAACGGCACGATCGTCATAATCTCCCGCAGGTTGAGATCTTTCAGCACCTGATTCTTGGGGTTGTCGCAGGTTCCAAACATCGTGCGCTGATAAAGCCACAGCATATAAGCCGCGCCGAGCACAATCCCGACCACCGCCCACCCGGCCCATGCTTTGTTGACCTCAAACGCTCCCTGCAAGATTGTGAATTCACCGATAAACCCGTTGAGCAGCGGCAAACCGATCGACGAGAGCATTACGATCATAAACAGGGTGGCATAAATCGGCATCACGCTCGACAGCCCGCCCAGCTCCTTGATCTCCCGCGTATGCCGCCGCTCGTAGATCAGACCGACGATTAAAAAGAGGGCGCCCGTCGAAATGCCGTGGTTCACTTGCTGCAACACGCTTCCCGAAAGCCCTTGAGGGTTCAAAGCAAAAATGCCCAGCGTGCAAAATCCCAAGTGGCTGACTGAAGAGTAAGCAATCAGTTTCTTCATGTCCCGCTGCATCAGGGAAACCAGCGCGCCGTAAATGATGGCGATGATCGAAAGGGTCACCATGACCTTCACCGTGAACGAGTCGCGGCTGTAGTCGGGCAGGAGCGGCAAGGAGAAGCGAATAAATCCGTACGTCCCCATTTTTAAGAGCACGCCCGCCAGAATCACCGAGCCCGCCGTGGGAGCCTCGACGTGGGCATCCGGCAACCAGGTATGAAACGGGAACATCGGAACCTTGATGGCAAACCCGATCATGAACGCCCAGAACACCCAGCGCTGCATGTTGAAGGGCAGGCTGTGATTCATCAGGCTCAGGACGTCAAAAGTGTAAACGCCCGTGACGGTGTGGTAATGGAAGTAGAGCGTCAGGATGCCCAGCAGCATCAGCACCGAGCCGGTAAGGGTGTACAGGAAAAACTTGATGGCCGCATACAATTTCCGGGGACCGCCCCAAACGCCGATGATGAAGTACATCGGCACCAGCATGACTTCCCAGAAAACGTAGAAAAGGAAGAAATCCAGCGACATGAAAACGCCCAGCATGCCCACCTGCAGCAGAATGAACATGGCGTAGTACTCTTTGGCGCGGTTTTCGATGGCCGACCAGGAAGACAGAATTGCCAGGAATCCCAGCAAGGTGGTCAGCATGATCAGCAGGAAGCTGATGCCGTCGATTCCCAGGTGGTACTGGGCGCCGATCGAAGGGATCCACATGTGCTGCTCGACAAATTGAAACTGCGGCGCGGCATCGCCGGTCCGGAACCAGAACACCAAGGGCAACGAAATCAGGAAACTCGCAAACATCACGATGTTGCCGCACCAGCGGATGGCGTTCTTGTTCTGGCCGGGAATGAGAAGCAGCGGGATCATTCCCACCAGAGGGGTGAAAAGAATGATGCTCAGAATGTGATCGTGCATTGTTGACCTCGCGGCCGGGGTCGAAATCGTAAAGCCCCGCCGAGTCTATAACCCAGAGCCGTTAGAAGCCGGCTTCAAAAGTGCAGCAGGTAGTACGCAAAAAACACCAGCACGCCAAAGGTAATCAGCCAGGCGTAATTCTGGACAAAACCCGTCTGAATGATGCGAGCCGGGAAGCTCAAGAGCTTCACGGTAAATGCCATCACGTTGACCAGCCCATCGATAACCCAGATATCCCAGAGCCGGGAAATATCCGCCGTCAGCCGTGTGAGCCACCCGACGCCGTTCACGCCGCCATCGACCACGCCGGCGTCGAACGCAGCAAGCGTATTGCCCAGGTCCTTGGTCCGGTTTACAAAGAGCGCGTCGTACAACTCATCAACAAAATACTTGTTCAAGAGGATCTCGTACCCGGCTCCCGCGAGCGCCGCCACCCGGCCGGCAAACTGCGGATATTGCACGTAAATGCGATAAGCAAGATAGATTCCCGAGGCGGCAATGGCAATCGATAAAGCCATCAAATCAAATTCCGTGAAAGCGTGCTGGGCCGCCGGAATCGCCAAATGGTTTTGGAACACGGGTTCAAGAAACACGCCGAAACGGTAGGAGCCGCCCAGCAAGTATGGCCAGCCGATAAAGCCTCCCACCGCCGAAAGGCCCGCGAGCGTGACCAGCGGCCCCAGCATGCTCCGGGGCGATTCATGGATGTGGTGTTCAACCTCCGGAGAAACGTGCGATTCCCCCCAGAAGGTCATGAAAATCTGGCGGAACATATAAAGGGCTGTGAGCCCGGCGGTGATCCAGCCCACAATCCAGAGCAGATAATGGCCCTCAGAGCCCGCATACGATTGCCAAAGGATTTCGTCCTTGCTCACAAAGCCTGAAAGGGGCGGGATTCCTGAAATAGCGAGTGCCGCAATCAGAAAGGTCCAATAGGTCGTCGGAATCTTTTTCCGCAGCCCGCCCATGCGCCGCATGTCCTGCTCGCCACCCATGGAATGGATCACACTGCCGGCTGCAAGGAATAGAAGCGCCTTGAAGAAGGCGTGGGTCATGAGATGAAAGATTCCCGCGTCGAAGGCGCCGACGCCGCAGGCTACGAACATGTAACCCAACTGGCTGATCGTTGAATAGGCAAGTACCCGCTTGATGTCATTCTGAACCAGGGCGATGGTGGCAGCAAAGAACGCTGTCGTCACACCGATCGCGGCCACCAGGTGCATGGCGAAGGGCGACAACACATAGAGCGCATTCGACCGCGCCACCATATACACGCCCGCCGTCACCATGGTGGCCGCGTGGATCAAAGCACTGACGGGCGTGGGACCTTCCATCGCGTCCGGAAGCCAGACGTAGAGGGGAAGCTGCGCCGATTTTCCCGCCGCGCCCACAAAAAGCAGGATACAAATTGCCGTGATGACGCCGGCCCCAACGGGAAATTGTCCGCTGCGTGCCATCGCCGTGACCTGCTGGAAATTGAGGGTCCCAAAGGTCACCGTAATCAGCATGAGCCCCATCAGAAAGCCCGCGTCGCCAATGCGGTTCACGACAAAGGCCTTTTTGCCCGCGTCACTAGCCGACTTGCGCTTGAAGTAGAACCCAATCAGCAGGTAGGAGCAAAGTCCTACCCCTTCCCAACCCACAAACATCATCAAGTAGTTCTCGGCAAGGACCAGGACCAGCATGGAGAACATGAAGAGGTTCATGTAACCGAAAAAGCGGTAATAGCCTCCCTCGCCCTTCATGTAGCCGGTGGAATAGACGTGGATAATGAAGCCGACGCCCGTCACCACCAGCAGCATGACCCCGGAGAGCGGATCGAGCAGGAAGCCGGCGCTGACCGTCAAGTTCCCCAACGAGCCGTTCGAAAGATGAAAAGCGCCAGCGGGAAGCCAAGTGTACAAAACTTTTGTGAAGGTGTGCTCGGGCCGGTTGAGAAGTTCCAGAAAGCATCCCACGGCCCACAGGAACGACAAGCCGGGCAGTCCGACTGAGATCGCGGAAACGACGCGATTCTTCACTTTCCGTCCGAAAAGCAGTTGGAAAGTTGCGCCCGCAGCCGGAAGAAGCGGAACTAGCCAGATGGAATTTAGAAATGACATCAGCTATGGTTGACCTGTTATGACTGAAGGCCTCTGTGAAAGCCTCTCAAGGTGGCCATTCCAGCAGTCGGCCACTCGGTGTTCTACCATTTCAGCAAGTTGATCTCGTCGGCATTCACCGTTTCCTTGTTGCGGAAGAGAGCAATAATCAGGCCCAAACCGATGGCGGCTTCTGCGGCAGCATCGGTGATTACAAATATGGCAAAAATCTGGCCGTCGATCGACCGGAGATAGTGCGAAAAAGCGACCAGGTTGATGTTGACGGCGTTCAAGATAAGCTCGATTGACATCAAAATCACCAAAACGTTCCGGCGGCTCAGCACGCCGATCACGCCGATGGTGAAGAGTCCTGTGCCCAAGAGCAAAAACCAGTCGGTGGGTATCAAAAGAGCCTCCTCTTGGTCATGATGACTGCGCCGACCATCGCTACCAGGAGCAGGACTGAGGCAATTTCCACCGGCAGCATATAGTTTCCGTAAAGGGCGCTGCCAATGATCCGGGTGTTACTCGTGGGTCCTCCTGCGGCCAAGGAAGCCTGAACAAGCCGGAAGCCGTGACGGCCCTTGTAAACACCATAAGCCAGTTCAGCTAGCAGCAGCAGAGACGTTCCCAGCGCCAGTCCCCATTGCCGGTTAAAACGCGCTTCCTTCAAGCTTGCCTCGACGTTGACCAACATCACCGCAAAAAGGAACAGGACCATGATGCCGCCCACGTAAAGGATGATCTGGACCGCAAATAAGAACTCGGCTTGGAGCAGCAGGAAAATTCCCGCCACAGAAAAAAGAGTGACGATCAGCCAGATCACGCTGTGCACGACATTACGCCGCGTAATCACCAGGATTCCGGAAACCAGTGCCAGCGCCGACAATATAAAAAAGGCAGTTTGATCCAACGTCACACCACGATGTCTTATAAAATTACTCTCTGTTCCGACTACCTTGAATACCGCGTGGGTTGTGGGCCTTGTTCAAGCATTTGACGGTCCCAGATCATACCCTCCCGGCTATAATAAGCCATTTCGAAGTCCTGGGTTAGTTCCAGGGCATCGCCGGGGCAGGCATCTTCACACAGTCCGCAGAACATACACCTGGACAGGTCATAGGTAAAAGTTGTCAGCCTCTTCTTGTGGTCCGGGGTGCGCTCCGTCCCAACGGTGATCAGATTTTCCGGGCAGGCGAGGGCACAGAGGTTGCAGCCAATGCACAATGTCTCGCCGGTCTCCGGGTGGGAGTTCAACCGGGGTGCGCCACGATAGCGCTCCGCGACCGGGGGCCGCTCCAAAGGATATTGCTCGGTGTAGGTGGCACTCGGCCGCTGATAAGAAAAGGTCAACCGCAAACCCTTGAATAGGTCCAGCAGAAATACGCGCCGCAAATACTTTTTCAAGGTCATCACGCAAACCTCCCTCGAAGGATCCACGGCAAAGCCGAGTATACCGCCGCGTGCGGCTTCGTCAACCAATAGCTGGCCACTGCCGTCACGATAAGATTTGCCAAAGCGATCGGAATCATATACCGCCAGCCGATATTCATAAGCTGGTCATAACGATAACGCGGAAAGGTAGCACGGTACCAGATGAAGGCATATAAAATAAGCAAAACTTTGACGAGGAACCAGAAAACCCCCTGGATTAACCCAAGAATGACGGGGAGCGCCACAACACCCGCCAAAATCAGGCACAATACTCCCAGGCCTGCAAAGAAGCGCCGCTCCCCCCGCACCCTGCTCTTAAGGCCAAAGGCCAGCACAAACACACTCGCACCCACCAAAACTACCGGCGGGGCGTAATTGAGGAAAGCCAGCGCCTTGATGTTTGGAAAGGGCCGCAACCAGCCGCCCAGGAACAGGGTTACCGCGATGCTGGAAATGAGCACCATGTTGGCGTATTCGGCCAGGAAATAGAGCGCGAACCGGAAGCCGCTGTATTCCGTGTGGAAGCCCCCCGTGAGTTCCGACTCCGCCTCCGGAAGGTCAAAGGGGTTGCGATTGGTTTCCGCCACCCCTGCAATCATGTAGACCACAAAGCCGACCGGTTGCAGAATCACATTCCACCAGCCCATTTCCTGCTGCCGATGAACGATCTCCACCATGCTCAAGGAGTTCGAAATCAGCAAAACCCCTACGACGGCGATGCCGGCAGCGACTTCGTAGCTGATCAGCTGCGCCGCAGACCGCAACGAGCCCAGCATGGGATAATGGCTGTTGGAAGCCCACCCTCCCAAAAGGATGCCGTAAATGCCCAGCGAAGAGATGGCAAGGACGAAGAGGATCCCAATGTTGGGATCGAAAATGACCCACTCACCGGACCCAAAGGGAATGGCGGCGAACACCGACAAGGCCGCCACGATGCTGATCACAGGCGCCAGCAGAAAAACTGCCCGATCGGCTCTTTCCGGAATAATGTCTTCTTTCAGGAGTAACTTGAGGCCATCCGCAATGGGTTGCAGAAGCCCCCACGGACCGACTCGCATAGGCCCCAGGCGCGCTTGCATAAACGCCAGGATTTTCCGTTCCAGGTAAACCAGATAGGCCACTACGCCCAACAAAACTGCAAGAACGATAACAATCTTGACTGTGGCAAAGATCAACGGGTGTTCGGCGAGGTATCCGAGTGTTCTATACTCCATGCTGTGAGGCAGCAATCGTTTTAACTGCCCCCTTCCCCTTTCGCTCAGATTGCCAATAACATCTAAGCTTCTGGCGTAGTGTCTCGTAAGTTCATGTTATGCCCCTGCCGGGGCTCTTGAACTGAACCTCAAACTCTGGCGCTTCATGAACACACTTATGTGAGACAACACTAGCGATCCACTTCTCCCAACACGATATCAATGGTGCCAATAATCGCCACAACGTCAGCAATCAGGTGTCCTCGAACCATTCGATCGAGGGCCTGCAGGTTGATCAATGAGGGGGGGCGAATCCGCACGCGATAGGGAGTCGCCGTGCCGTCGCTCACCACGAAGTACCCCAACTCGCCTTTCGGTCCTTCGACGGAGTGGTAAACTTCGCCCGCCGGCGGCTTGATTACTTTCCCCACTTTGCCAAAGATCGGGCCGGGTTCGAGCCGTTCCACGCACTGCCGGATGATGCGGACCGACTGCCGCATTTCCGCGATTCGGACCAGGTAACGGTCGTAAGTATCTCCGTGCTCGCCGATCGGGACCTCAAAATCGACTTTGTCATAGGCCTCATAAGGCTGCGCCTTGCGCACATCCCACTTGATTCCCGAGCCCCGCAGCACCGGACCTGCAACGGCCAGAGCCACCGCATCGTCGCCGGTGAGCACGCCCACGCCTTGGGTCCGGTTCATCCAGATGCGATTCTCGGTAAGGAGCGCTTCGTACTCGTCGATTTTGGGCAGAAAATAATCGCAGAACGTCAAAACTTCTTTTTCAAAACCGTCGTAGAGGTCATACTGCAGCCCCCCGATTCGGAAGGCATGGGTCGTTAGGCGGGCGCCACAGTACTTCTCCATGATATTGAGGATCTCTTCCCGCTCTCGAAAAGTGTAAAAGACCGGCGTCATCGCCCCCAGGTCAAGCGCGTGGGTTCCAAGCCAGATCAAGTGGCTGGCGATGCGTTGCAGCTCCGCAAGGATCATGCGCGTGTATTGCGCCCGCGGAGGCAAATCCACTCCCAGCAGCTTTTCGACCGCCTCGCAGTATCCCATCCCGTTGGTCACGGCCGCCACATAGTCCATGCGGTCCGTGTAGGGAGCAAATTGCGCGTAAGTCCTGTTTTCAGCGATTTTCTCCACCCCGCGATGCAGGTATCCGATAATGCACTCCGCCCCCAGGACTTTTTCGCCGTCGAGCTTTAATTTGACACGCAGCACGCCGTGAGTCGCGGGATGTTGCGGCCCCATGTTGAGGACGAGTTCTTCTGCATCCAGGTAAGTCGCTTCGGGCATGGTCTACTGTCCGCTCTTAATGTTCAAATTCGCTTGCACCCAGGCCTGATCCTGCCGAAGGATGTCGTAGTCCTTGCGTAGCGGGTGGCCCGTCCATCCGTCTGGGAGGAGGATTCGCTTCAAATCCGGGTGCCCTTCAAATAGGATTCCAAACATGTCGAAAATCTCTCTTTCAAGCCAGTTAGCAACCGGCCAAACACCCACAACCGAGGGCACCTTTTCATTCTCGCCCGCAAGAACCTTAAGGCGCAACCGATCATTCCGCTTGAATGAGTACAGGTGATAAACAATCTCAAACCGCTTATCCCGCTTCGGGTAATCCACCGCGGTCTCATCCGTGAGGAAAACGTATGCCCCGCCGTCTTCGCTTTTCAAAAACTCTGCAACGCCGACGATCGCTTCTTTCTGTAAGGTTATGGCGGGCTGGGCGCGAAAAATCAGCGCCTCACCGATCGCTCCAGGAAACCTCTTCTGGAGTTCTTCAACCAGAGGGCTCGACCACGGCTCAGGTTTGACAACCGGTTTCGGGGGCGGCGGGGGCGGCTTGGGAGGAGCTTGCGCGCCCGCTGGCCCGGAAGGCCTCGCAACCGCCGGATCCTTTGGAGATGGCGCCGTAGGGGCAGTTTGCCCCCCTTTGTCAGTGGGTGCAGTTTGACCACAACCTTCAGGAGGTTCAGTGGGTGGGGTAGCCTTGGGTTCGTCAACCATTTGTGTTCGCAGGTCGGTTTGCCTCGGCGTTGTCTGCCAAGGCGGTATCACCTAGGATACACCCGAATATGGAACTGTCAACCATGCAACAAAGTGGGTAGAAGCCATTTCAAAACCTCCTGTAGGCCATTGAAGGGGAGGCTGTTGAGCTGATCATTCGTGGATTTGGAGAACCGGCCGAAGAGGTTTTAATAAAAATAAAGGACTTAACGCCTGGCCTCCGCCTCTCTTCTCAAGTCGTTCGGGTCTGGTCAAGGAAATCAATAAGTTCCATGGGGTTTTGAAATGGCTTCTAGTGTCCTACTGATGATTGCAAAATATAGTGACGGCGTTTTTGTAGCGCTGGATGTCACTATATTTTGCAACTCTCAATAGTTTGGATTGTTGGTATAAGAGGAGGAGATGAGGCAGAGTCGATTCACAGAGGAGCAGATCATCGGGGTGTTGAAGGAGCCGCAGTCCGATCCGCAGCCAACGCTCCCCATCTTTCCAGGTCGCACGTATGCGGCGCAACCTTTTCCTAGCCACGCCTATCTAAAGGGATGGAAGTCAGACTTGGCGGCGCGCGAGTCACGACGGAGAAAGCCCGGCGAAGGGTGGAGACCTTTTCTTTTTAGGCGGTTTTGGTTTTTTCGTGCAGGAGGCAGTAGCAGAAATAAATGAGTCAAAGCTCGATGACCCCAAGAGAAGGGCATCGAGCCCGAAAGGAGCAACCATGCAGGACAGACTGTCGGGTCTACGCAAAAACAAGGAAATTGTGCCGCAGAGAAAGCAGAGGGTGCTTGTCGTCGATGACGACCTCAACGATTTGCTCTATTTTTCGGCAATCCTTCAGCGCGAGGGCTATGAGGTGCGTTCGCTTGCTTCATACAAGGAGGCCGCCGATTGTTTCGACAGCGAAACTTTCGACCTTGTCATTGTGAGCCAGGGAACAGCCGCGTTTGAAGGACGTTCTGTTCTGGCCCGCGCGTTTGAGAAAAATCATGGCATCCCTGTCTTTGTGCTGTCACGCAGTTCCGATATCGACTGTTACTTGGAAGCCATGCAAATGGGCGCTTTTGACTATCGGGAAAAGCCTCTGGCCGCTTCTGACCTGGCTGAAATGGTAGCCAGCCACCTGCAAGCCTCGAAGGCCCAAGCCGCTTAAATTGCCGGTGATATACCGCCAGGCGCGCCACTCGCATTACTCGCATAAAAGGATGCGGTGACGAGAGAGACTAGAAGCCATAAGGGCAAGCTCATACTTCGACGACGCGAGCAAAGCGAACCGCCGGAATTTTACGGATTTCGTCCAGGATTTCCGGGGCGACGGGGCTATCAACATTCACCAGGCCTATCGCTTCACCCGCTTCTTGATTCCGGCCTAAAGCGAAACTGGCGATGTTGACTTTGTGATCGCCCAGGATGGTTCCGACGCGGCCGATGACGCCCGGCACATCCCGGTTGCGGATAAAAAGCAGGAAACCTTTCAGAGTAGCCTCGATATCAATGTCGTTGATACCCAAAATTCGCAATGACCGATGATCGGCCAGGCCCAAAACCGAGGGTGAATCCGTTTCCGTACGGAGAGCGATCCCGAGCGAACAGGAAAAAGTCGCACGGCGCGCGCTTCGCAACTCCACAACTTCCAAACCCCGTTCCTGGGCCAGCGCTCCGGCGTTCACCAGATTGACCTCTTCGGAAAGCACCTGAGCGAGAATGCCCTTGAGCACGGCGTTTTTGACGAGGTGCGTGTTCAGTTCCGCCAAACCGCCGTCGTAGCTGATCCGGACTTCCTCCAGGCGCTCGCCGGCAATTTGCGCCAGGAAGGCGCCCAGCTTTTCTCCCAACTGGATGTAAGGCTCAAGCTTCTTGTACTCCTCGGGAGAAACATGCGGCATATTGACGGCGTTGCGGGGAACGCCCAGCCGCAGGTAATCGCGGACCTGCTCGGCGATATTAATTCCCACGATTTCCTGCGCTTCTTCCGTCGAGCCGGCGATATGCGGCGTGGCGATCATGTTCGGATGCGCGACGAGGCGCGGTTCACGAGGAGGCTCTTTTTCAAACACGTCCAGCGCAGCGCCCGCCACTTGCCCGCTCTCGAGCGCCTTCAGCAGGTCGTCTTCCTGGATAAGGTCTCCCCGCGCGCAGTTGACAATTCGCACGCCGGGCTTCGTCAGGGCGAGGCGTTCGGCGTTGAGGAAATGCAGTGTTTCGGGGGTCGCCGCAGTGTGCAGGCTGAGAAAGTCGCTCGATTGCAGCAATTCCTCCAGCTTGACCAATTTCACATCCTGGCTTTGCGCGAGCCTTAGAGAGACATAAGGATCGTAAGCGATGACCTCCATTTGGAAAGCCCGCGCCAGCCGTGCGACCTCGCTTCCAATCCTGCCCAGGCCGACCAGCCCCAGAGTTTTGCCGCGCAATTCGATGCCGGTCAATTTCTTTTTTTCCCACGCCCCCTTTTTCATCGAGGCGTCCGCCTGGGGAATGCGGCGTGCCAGCGCCAGCAGCAGCGCCAAGGTATGCTCGGCGACGCTGTTGGCATTGCCACCTGGCGTATTCATGACCACAATTCCGCGTTTTGTCGCAGCATCAAGGTCCACATTGTCAACACCCACCCCTGCCCGGCCGATGGCTCGCAGGCGCGGAGCACGTTCAAGCAACTCCGCCGTCACCTTCGTCGCGCTGCGCACCACCAGCGCGTCCGCATCGGCAATCTCATCCGCGACAGAAGAACCCTTCTTCGCGGGAAGGAAAACAACATCCCAGGTTTTGTCCTCCTGGAGTATTTCAACGGCGTGTTTTGAAACATTATCGGCAATTAGGACTTTCATAGGCAGTAATCCGGGGCCTGATTTCCAGGCCGATGGAACTTTGGAATTGCCTCCTTTCACGATAGGGATAAAGAAGAAACGATGATCGCCCCCTGTGCCAAGAGCAGCGCGTTGCTACCCCGCGTACTTCATATAAACTTTTTGCGCCGCACGCACACCGCTGCCCAGCTCGCACTGATGTCCGACTTTGCACAGGGCGATTTCTATCCCCGCCAGCGCCGCAAAAAGCTCCAGCGCGTCGTAGTAGCCAAGATGGGCCAGCCGGAAGATTTTTCCTTTCATCGTTCCCTGGCCGTTCGCGATGATCGCTCCAAAACGCGCGCGCATTTCCTTGACAATGGCGCCGGAGTCCAGGCCTTCCGGAGTCTCGATCGCCGTCAAGGCATTGGCGGGAGACGCTGCGGCAAAAAGGCTGAGCCCGAGCGCTTTGGCCGCCTCACGAGTCGCTTCGGCCAGCATAGCGGCGTTGGCGATCAAATTTTCGCGGCCCACCTCGCGGATGTATCCGAGCGTGGCATGGAGCCCCACCACCAGCGTCGTGGCCGGCGTGTAGCTGGACTCACCCTTGGCCAGATTCTTGCGCTCCTTGGCAAAGTCAAAATAGTAGCGAGGCGATTTGGATTTTTCGATCAGCTTCCAGGCTTTTTCGCTGACACTGGCAAAAGCCAACCCGGGCGGCACCATGAGGGCCTTTTGCGAACCCCCAATCACCACATCGAGACCCCATTCATCGGGTCGAAGATCCGTTGTGCCGAGACCTGTGATGGCATCCACCACAAGGCAGGTCTCCGGCAGCGGCCGGACAAGGTCCGCGATGGCCTTGACATCGTGGCTGACCCCCGTGGAGCTTTCCGTCGCCTGGACGTAAACGGCACGGAAGGGCCCGTCGCTTTTGAGGCGTTTTCCAATCTCGTCCACGCTGAGCGGCTGGCCGTACGGAGCCTCGACCTTTACCGTTTCCAGTCCATAGGCAGCCGCAAGCTGCAGCCACCGTTCGCCAAATTTCCCAGCGGTCCCGACCAGCACGCGGTCGCCCGGAGAGGTCAGATTCGAAATGGAGCCTTCCATGGCCCCCGTGCCCGAACTTGTAAACATCAGGACGTCATTCTTGGTATTGAAAAAATAGCGCAAGTTTTCAAGAGTCTCGCGCATAATCTTGCGAAAAGACTCTGTGCGGTGGTGCAAAGTGGCCGTGAGGGTGCGAGCCTGGCCTTCCATCAGAAGCGGCGTCGGGCCTGGAGTGAAAAGTCTTTCTTTAATGATTTGAGGCATGCAATAAGTTCCTTGGTTGATTAGGATTGGTGAAGCGTCACGACATGAGCAGACAGTAGCGAGACATACAGAATGTCCAAACAATCTGAACAGAAATGTATAGTTTAGGGGATCAAGCTCAGGTTGTCAAATCGGGGGCAGACGAGTTCACAGGGTTGAAACATTTTTTGTCTTCTGCTAGGCTCGGTCGAGTTCGCCTATGGCAACACCCTGTCGAAAGTGCGGAGCAACCAAAACGGAGTCCGTCCCGCATGACTTCCTGTATATGCTTGCGATGCGATTCGGCTACCGCTTGCGAACGTGTTCCCGGTGCCGGCGCCATCGGTTGCTTCATCTTTCCGAGCATCCCGACGCTCCCGTTGTGCGCAGTGGCTCCAAGACGTTCGAGCCCGTGCCTCCGGCTTCTGTTTTAGAACCCGAGCGGAACCACAAATGTCCGCGCTGCGGCAGCCCTAGCTTCCGCAGGTCCAAACGCCGCTGGCACGAGCGTCTATACCGCCGCTCCCCCATGGCCCGGTGCCGCAAGTGTCAAAATCGTTTTCCGCTTTCTTCCCTCTGAGGGTGCCCTTGCTCCCGGCATCCCGGCAGGCTTTCACGCGGAAGTTTCCCTGGAGTTTCTTTCGCGTTAGAAATCAAGTTGTGGCCAAAAGGCCTCAAAACGTGGTACACCATCGCCCATGACTACACGTTCCATCAACCGCCGCATCGCGTTCTCGGCAGGCATCGTCATGGCCAGCGTGCTGGCAAGCCGCATGCTCGGCTTCCTGCGGGAGTGGACGGTCGCCCACCAGATCGGGTCCAACGCCGTCACCGACGCTTATTACGCGGCCTTTACGCTGCCGGACTTTGTAAACTATCTCGTCGCAGGCGCCTCGCTCAGCATCACCTTCATCCCCGTCTTCACAAAATACGTGGCGGAAGGCAATGAGGATGAAGGTTGGAGTGTCTTCTCAACCGTGATCACCACCATGACCCTTCTGCTTCTCGTCCTGGTGGTGGCGGGGGAAGTTTGTGCCCATGGGCTTCTCCGCGTGATAGCGCCCGGCTTCCATCCCGCGGAAAAGGCTCGCGCCATTTTTCTGACCCGCCTGATGATGCCCGCCCAGATCTTCTTTTACCTGGGCAGCATTCTGAGCGCGGTCCAATACGCGAAAGGCCGTTTCCTCATTCCTTCTCTCGCTCCGGTCATCTACAACTTCGGAATCATTCTCGGCGGCGTTCTGCTTTCCTCGAGATACGGCATTGCGGGTTTTTCGGTGGGCGTTTTAGCGGGGGCCTTTGCGGGAAATTTTCTGCTCCAGATTTACGGAGCGCGCCGGGTGGGCGCGCGTTTCAAGCCGAACCTGAACTTCCGGCACCCGGGCTTCCGCCTGTTCATCAAGCTAACGATTCCCATCATGCTGGCGTTCTCGCTGGTCTTTTCCGACGACTGGATTATCCGTTGGTTCGGTTCGTACCTGATGCCCGCTTCGATCACCTGGTTAAGCTACGCCAAGACCCTCATGCGAGTGCCCCTCGGCGTCGTGGGACAAGCCGTTGGGGTGGCGTCGTTTCCCGTCCTGGCGCAGCTTTATGCTGAAAAGAAGTATGACGAACTCAACCGGACGCTGAATACCACGCTCAAAGGATTGCTCCTGCTGATTGTCCCGATTTCTGCGCTCACCATCGCCATGAGCCGTCCGCTGGTTTATTTGGTATTCTCCCACACGCGCCTGCGCGGGCCGGACCTGAACGCGACGGCCGCTGCCCTGGCGTTTTTCTCGGTCGGCATGTCTGCCTGGGGCGCGCAAAGCATCCTGGCGCGGGGATTCTACGCCGGGCGCGATACCTTGAGGCCCGCCCTGATCGGCACCGCCATCACCCTCCTGAACCTCCCGGTCTACTGGCTGTTGGTCAAGCCGCTCGAATACAAGGGACTGGCGCTGGCGAGTTCAATCGGCGTATCAGCATACGCGATCGTTCTTTTTGTCTTGCTCTATCGCCGCACCGCCAACCGCGAAGCGATGGGAATAGCAGGGTTCTTCGGGAAGATCGCAGCGGCTTCAGCGGTGGGAGCGGCAGGCGCGTACGAGGTTGTTCGCTGGCTTCAGCCGCACGTCGATGGGCGGACCACCACCGGCGCTTTCCTCATCCTGGTTGCCGCAACTCCGGCCGGGGTGGCTTTGACCTGGGCGGTTGCAAAACTGCTGCGCCTGCGGGAAATCAACACCTACCTGAGAGCTCTCCCGCTGCCGGCGCGCTTCAGGCGCAATCCCGAAAGTTGAAGCGTCGCGGCTGCACCCCGGTTGCGCTATTTCCCGATGCAAAACTTGGAGAAGATCATCCCCAGAATATCTTCCACGTCGGTCGTTCCCGTCAGGGTGTCCAATTGGCGGAGGGCATCATACAAGTCCAAAAGCAGCATCTCGTGATGCACCCGGAGGTCCGCCGCGCGGCGGCAGCGGTCGAGCGCCGCAACCGACGCTTTGAGCAGTTGTTGGTGGCGAAGGTTCGTTACCAGTTCGCCTTCTGAACCCAAATTCTCGCCCGCCGCCACAGCCTGAAGGATCTTTTCCTGAAGTTCCTCGAACCCCGCACCGGTCAACGCGGAGGCCGTGACAATTTCCAAAGGCAGCGCCCCTTCACCCTCTTCCACCTGGATTAACTGCTCGATTCTCGCCTGGGGCGTGCGGGGCTCGAGGTCCGCCTTGTTCGCCACCACCAGCAGGGCTCCGAGGCAGCGCGTCTTGCGGAGCAACTCGGAGTCTTCTTCCGTCCAGTCCTGGGAAGAGTCCACCACCAGCAGCCGAACATCGGAATCGGCCATCGCCTGATGGGATCTCTCGACCCCAATCTTCTCCACGTCGTCCTTGGCCTGCCGAATCCCCGCCGTATCGACCAGGCGAAGGGGAATGCCGCCCACGGACGCGGTTTCCGTCACCAGGTCTCGCGTGGTTCCCGGAATCGGGGTCACAATCGCGCGGTCCATGTTCAAGAGCCGGTTGAAGAGGCTTGATTTCCCAACGTTTGGGCGGCCCACGATGGAAAGGCTCAACCCTTCACGGACAATGCGGCCGTAACTGAAACCCTCCGTCAATTTCCCCAAGTCCGCTCTAACCGCGTCGAGGCGCTTCAGAATTTCCGCCCAGCCGATAACCTCAACGTCGTCGTCGGCAAAGTCGATGCCCGCCTCGAGCAGGGCGATCAGCTCGACGAGAGCTTGTTTGTGGGGCTTCAGACGGGCGGAAAGAGCCCCCTCGATCTGCGTTGCGGCAACCCGGGCCTGGTAGAGAGTCCGTGCCTCAATCAAGTCGCGGACGGCTTCGGCCTGGGTCAGGTCAATCCTGCCGTTCAAGAAGGCTCGCATCGTGAATTCGCCGGGCTCGGCGGCTCTTGCACCCCTCTCCAGGCAGCATTCAACCAGATAACCCAGAATCACCGGAGCACCGTGGCAGGAAATTTCCACCACGTCCTCGCCCGTATAGGAATGCGGCTGGCGATAGCAGGTGACCACGACCTCATCCAGGATCTTTCCTGTCTCGGGGTCCACCGCCGTGCCCAGAGTCGAGCGCTGAGGTTCGGGTGGTTGTTTCCCCAGCCGCACCAATTCCAAGGCGATCTCAATGGCGCGCTCCCCCGACAGGCGCACCACTCCGATGCCTCCGCGGCCGGGAGGCGTGGCAATGGCCACGATGGTGTCTTCCGTCATCACGTCAGAACCTGAGGATCAGCTCGCGGAGGGAGGTGCAGCGGGAAGGATAACAACTTTACGGCGCTCGCCTGAGCCTTCGCTCAGCGTCCGGACCGCGGCTTCGTCTTTAAGAGCCAGATGAACGATGCGGCGTTCGCGCGGATTCATGGGATTCAGAGAAAACGGGCTCCCCGTTTCAATCACCTGCCGGGCCGCCATCGAGGCTGTAAGCCTCAGTTCCTCCGCCCTCACACGCCGCCAGCCCTTGCAGTCAAAAATGATTTTGCCTAAGGCGTCTTCATCGGGGCGGACCGCTTTGAGCACCACGTATTCAAGCGCGTCGAGCAGCGCAGCGTTTTTTTCAAGCAGCAAGTCGGAGTCCGCGCCCTCAAAATCCACAACCGTGCCGGCGGCTTCCACTCCCTGCCCGGCGGCTTCGCACCTCCGGATGGCAAACCTCAGGGCAAAACCCCCATGCTGGATAATTTCCCCCACAAGCGATTCGACCTTGGCGAGATCATTGTCCCCGGCTTGCTCAGAAGATAAATGTGCCATCATCATTATGCCTGCAAACTCGCCTTGGCCCCGGCGGGTTTTCCCGGCACCAAGGGTGGTCGTTTTGGAGTGATATAGCGATTGATGAACAACTGCTGCGCGATGCCCACCAGATTGGCAGCTAAAAAGTAGAGCACCAGGCCGCTCGCCAGCCTGAAGAACATCAACCCAAAGACCAGGGGCATCACCATCATCATCCGCTTCTGGTTCGGATCGGCCGTGGCCATGGGCGTCATCTTCTGCATGAAGAACATGCTCACAATCATGATCACCGGCAAAATGGGAATCGGCAGGCCCAGAATGTGGGAAGTGTCCGGCATGGACAAGTCCTTGATCCATAAGATCCACGGCGCATGGCGAAACGCAAAGGGCGTTTCGAGCGACTCATAAAATCCATAAAGAATCGGCAACTGGGGGAGCATCGGCAAGCACCCGCCTAACATATTGACATTGTGCTCTTGGTAGAGCGCCATGATTTCCTGGTTCATCCGCGCCTTGCGAGGGTCGTTGAACTTGTACTGCTTATAGCGGTCCTGAATGCTTTTCACGAGCGGCGCAACCCGTTGCATTTCCTGGGCGGAGCGGATGCTCTTGAGCTTCAACGGAAACAAGGCGGTGTTGAGGATGAGCGTAAGAATGACAATGGCCCAGCCGTAATTGTGCACCCAGTTGTCATAGATGTAGCGCAACGCAAGAAACAGCGGCTTGGCAATCACGCTGAACCAGCCAAAATCCACCAAGTCTGTGAGCGGCGGGTGCGTCGTTTTGAGCACGTCCAGATCCTTCGGCGCCACAAACAAACTGAAGCTGACCGGCTGTGCCACGGAGCTTCCCAGCTCGGCAAAAGCGGCTTTCGGGGTTTCCTTGCCCTTCCAATCCTCCGGCGTCCAGGATTGCTGCCCGCCGCGGAAACTCTGATCATGCGAGCCCGGAAAATAGATCCCGGCAAAGTAGCGGTCTTCGACGCCGGCGAATTCGAGCGGCCCGGCCTGTCGCAGATCTTCTTTGATCTTGTGCTGGTCGACCGTCTCCAGCTTCCCGCCCGATTCATAGACCAGCTTGCTTTGAGCGAGTTGCTCTTCCAAGGACAGCGAGTGGTCTCCGAACCCTCCGCGCCAGGCGACTTCGATGGGCACATAGTGCTGGTCCTCGGCCACGCTAACGCTCGCGTGCAATTTGTAATCCGAGCCGAAAGAAAATTTCTTTTGAACCTGGACGTGCCCGTCGCTGTAGGTCAATTCCAGCGTTGCGGGGGCCTTGAGCGTTGCCGCTCGAGGCGTCGCGACGTAAAGGGCCTGATTGATCTTCTGGTTCAGGGAAGAATCCGCCGTGGTGATGCTCATGGGGTAGCCAAGCTGCTTCGACGCCTCGGCGTTCACCACATCGAGAGGCTTGCCGTTCTCATCCGTGTACTTCCTCAGAATCCAGCTCTTCACCACGCCGCCCTGGGTCGAGAACACCACTCGGTAGAGGCCGTTCTCCACCGTAATGTCCTGCGCCTGGCTGCCTTCGACAACCGGAATCTGCGGCGGGGGTGGAATCGTGGGAGCTTCAGGCGTCTTCGCGGCTTCAGAGGTAGTTAGCGGTTCTGCGCCCTGCCCGGCGGGAGCATGCACGGCACTAGAGGATGAAGATCGGGAAGGTGGCGCTTCCTTCACAAACAACACCCGCCACAGCATCAGCACTGCGAAAGAGAGCGCAAATGCAACGATCACCCGCTTTTCACTGTTCATTATCGAAAAACTTTCTTCTTTTGCCTGAGCCCCGCACTCGATTTTCAGGGAACCGGATCGTATCCTTGCCCGCCCCAGGGCCGGCAGCGCAACAGCCGCTTAGCAATCAACCCCGCTCCCTGCCATACTCCCCATTTCTCGACGGCCTCATAAGCGTAGGCCGAACACGATGGATAGTAGCGGCACGACGAGGGAACGATCGGTGAAAGGCAGGCTTGATAAAAACGAATCAGCCCGAGCGCCACGAATCTCAGTGCGCCCGCTCCTCCCCGGAGGATGCTCCTCGTGACGGCCCGGGAAACAGGCGCAACAACTGCTTCTCGAGAGCCGGATAGGCCATCGTGGCGGCGCTCTTGCGCGGATTCACCACAACGTCCCAGCCGCTCGCGAGCGCCGTCCGGTTCTGCCGGAAAATTTCCCGCACCCGCCGCTTGATGCGGTTGCGAAGCACGGCGCCGCCCACGCGCACAGGCACGGTGATCCCCAGGCGGGTTTCCGCTAGGCCGTTCGGCCGGAAAAAGATTGTGCATACCGAGGCGCTTCGGCGCTGCCCCTCCTCATAAACCAGCCGGAAATCCACCCGGCGCAGCAGCCGGAATTTCTTGGGGAAGGCGCCTGGATTCATGGAATCAGGCGATGGCGGCCCTTTTGACGCCGGCGTTTTAACGTCTGACGTCCTCCCGGAGTTCGCATGCGCGCACGGAATCCATGGGTTTTGGCACGTCGGCGTCGGTTGGGTTGGTACGTCCTCTTCAAAGCGCTGGCTCCCTGTTAAGTTGATAAGCTAAAGTCCAAACTCTTACCATAACCCGTTGCTTCTCATCTCGTCAAGCTGCCCAGGGCCAGTGAGCAGCCTCGGGCGCTCTCCGCGCGAAATAAGCAGGGGTCACCGCTCCGCTGGCTGCAGCAGTGGTGTCCTCGCTGCCCGCTGCTGGCGCCGCGGTTCAGTCGAAAGCTTTTTCAGCCCACGGCGGGAATGGCGCTCATCGTGCCTGCTTTGTCTACGCGTGCACTTTTCGAAACGCCTGGAGCGACAGCCTGGCGGTTTCCATCTCTGTGTGTCCGCTAAGCGCTTCCTGCTCGATCAGGTAATACTCGACGCCGCCCACGCTCTCGGCCGCTGCAAAGATTTCCTTCCACGGTGCAATGCCCTGGCCGATCAGCACGTCGAATTGCTTCCCGGGTGACCAGTCTTTCACGTGCATAGCGCGAATGCGTCCGGGATTGCTGCGAATATAGGCCACCGGGTCGCCCCCGGAAGCCAGACAGTTGCCGGTGTCGAGCTGCAGGATGATGCTCTTGTCGGTGTCGGCGGCGATGATCTCGATGGGTTTCTTGCCCTCCAGCGGCTGCCATTCGTGATCGTCGTTGTGGTAGCCGGCGTGGAAGCCGTGGGCCATCATCGTTTGGTTCGCCTTGTTTAGCAGCTCGGCAACCCGCTTCCAGCCGTCCAAGGTGGGAATGGGGCCGGGTGAAGCCATCACAATGTAGCGGGTACCCAGGATGCGGTTCAACTCCATCGCCTTGCCGATCCCGTCCGGCGTGAACGACGTGGTTTCATTGTGCGTCGAGTAGCACCGGATGCCGAGATTGTCCATCTCCCGGCGCATTTGTCTGGCTTCCTGCGGCGTCCACTGGTAGTACGGTGAGAAGAACTCCACACACCCGTAACCCATTTTCGCAACTTTGCTGACGGTTCCCGCCAGGTCTTTCTTCAGGTCATCGCGAACCGAATAAAGCTCTAGCCCTACCGGAATGTGTTTGGAACGAGCAGCCAGCGCACCCGCACCCAGAGGCGCCGCCATAAGACCAAGAAAAGAACGGCGCGAAAAAGTTTCGTGGTTTTTCATAATAGCCACACCTTACCACAACGGCGGAAGCTCGGCATTGGAAACAGCGGAATTCCACACTTCCCCGCCTCGGCTCTCCGGTAGCTGTAGGGGCGGTGACACGGCCCCTACAGCAGCGAACCCCATATGCGCCATCCTGAGGATGGTAGCCCACGGTCAGTGATGTCCTGGCCGTGGGCTTTTCTCGGTGACAGCAAACCCACCGTCAATTCTCCAAACAAATAGACCGGGGCTACCCCGCGAAAAGAGCAGCGAACCGATAAGTCAGATCCGCGCTCCTTGCTTTGTCTTCGGAGAAGCCGCAGAAGAAGCCGACCGCAGTCTCCGAATGCAGGCGTGTATTGTTGCGAGGTAGTAGTAGAACATCCAGCTAAGCCAAATCTGGGCATCGTATCTTATCTTCTGCTTGTCATTGTGATGCCTGATGCCAAAGTTGTTTGCCAAGTTAAAGAGGTCGTCCTCATCCTTGCTCGTCAGAGCCTTCTTGATTTTAGGACGAAGGAACTCCAATACATCTGCTAAAGTCCGCACGGCTTCCCGCCGGTCCTCAACGGAGGAATTGAACCAGCAGAATTTCCGAATTGCACTTTCGACCTTCCCTTCTACATTGCGAAAATCAACGTATGGCTTAGGAAACTCAGCCTTGAGAAGGTTCTCAAGCCCTCTGTCTCCCAATGCAGCGATCTCTCCTTGGGTGGACAGCTCGTATCGTTCGCCATAATCACTCCAACACCTCGTTAATCTGTTCCCGAAGCTCCGCCTTGCCTGCACCGCTATCAAACTCATCATAGTGCCAGCCGCACTCCGAGTAATCGTGGTAACCGCCCTTTGTAGGTTTCGAAATGCAGTCATATAGAAGTTCAATAACATCGAAAAGGTCTTCTTCCGAATACGACTCCATTTTTTCCTCTATGGGCCACAATCCTGTTTTTCGAACGCGTCGCAGGCAAAAGGCTTCGATATCAGGCCCGGCCTTGCCTGGGACTGAACCTGCATCAACGCACAAGTATCCGAACATCTCCTGAAAATAACCTCTCCGCTCAAAATCGTTGAAAATTGCCAGAATAAGCCGTTTTAAAGCCGGTAGTTTTATTGCTGCTACCTCCGGGTTCCGGCGGGCTGAGTAGTATCTGCGCCTGGTCATCGGAACAGCCTCCGTGTGTCGTATCCCATCTGCCGTAATTTATAATACGCTTGATTCGCGAAGCATCGAAAAGAGAACAAACAAACGGAAGCTCAGTGTTAATGACGTCCTCGCGGCTTCGGAACCACCGCTCCTACTTCCTTCGTGCTAACTGTAAGAGAGACCTGTAGAAACGCCGCCAGCCTCAAAAAGTTCTTGACTTTTATGGCCTAGTATGCTAGTCTTCTTAGCATGCGGGCGGGGTTTGGGAAGCCCGTTGCGCGGCACGGAAGAGACGAAGATGAGAGACCTTCAGGGATTCCTGCAAGTGATTGAAACTACAGGGCGCTATTCCGTTTTCATAGCCGGCATGGCAAAAAGCAGAAAAAAGAATTCTTTTTTTCAAAAACGAAGCTAGGAAGTTGTTGAAACTAAAGGACCGCTGTTGAAAAAACAGCCAAAACGAACCGGAAACGAAGCTGGTCAAGTCATTGAAAATACGTAACGGGAGAAAAAACGAACCGGGCACCAACCCAAGCTCTCTCGCCTAGCCGGTCCTAGCCTTCTATCGAGCTTGGCGCTCAAATCGAATGGTGATGAAAGAGGGGCGACCCCAGCAACAGCACCGTCAGGACGATCATGCCCACGCAGGTGACCCAGGCGATGGCGTTAAAGGCCCGGGTGTTCTTGTGCTCTCCCATCAAGTCTTCGCGGTTCGAGAGGCGCAGCATGAAGATGAGCACAAAGGGCAGCATGATGCCGTTGACCACCTGGGAGAGAAGAATGATGGGCACCTGCATGTTCTCCCTGAGAACCATCACGGCCAGCGCCCCGAGGAAAATGAGGCCGGTATAGAGCCAGTAGAAGGCGGGCGCCTCTTCCACCCGCTTGTCGATGCCCGATTCCAGGCCCAGGCCCTCGCAAACGTAGTAAGCGGTGGCCAGCGGCAGAATGCTGGCGGAAAGCAGCGCGGCGTTCACCAGCCCGAAGGCGAACAGCGCGGTCGCCGCTTTCCCCGCGAGGGGGCGCAAGGCGAGCGCGGCATCCGCGGCGTCATGAATCTCCCGGTGGCCGGTGGCATAGATGGTAGCCGCGCACGCTACAATGATAAAAAACGCGACCACGTCCGTGCCAATGCATCCCACAATCACGTCCCAGCGCGAGTAGGCCCAGTCCTTGATCTTGATGCCTTTTTCCACCACGGCAGACTGCAGGTAGAACTGCATCCAGGGAGCGATCGTCGTCCCCACCAGGCCAATGACCATGTAGAGATAGCTGTGGTCAAACTGCACCGATGGGCTGACGGTGCTCACCACCGCCTCCTTCCAAACCGGGTGGGCCAGAAAGCAGGAAATGGGATACGCAACGTAAAAAACACAAGCGACCAGAAAGACCTTTTCGACAAATCGGTAGGTCCCTTTGACCACCAAAGCCCAGACGAGGACGGCGCCCAGCGGCACGATGATATAACGGCTGACCCCGAAGACCGACATCCCCGACGCCAGCCCCGCAAACTCGGAGATGGTATTGCCCAGGTCCGCCACCAGCAGGCAAACCATCAGGATGAAGGTCATCCGGAAACCGTACTCTTCGCGAATCAGGTCCGCCAAGCCCTTGCCGGTCACCACGCCCATGCGCGCTACCATCTCCTGCACCACGATCAGCGCGATGGTGACGGGAATCAGCGTCCAGAGCAGCGAGTAACCGAAGCGCGCTCCGGCCACCGAGTAGGTGTAGATCCCTCCGGGGTCGTTATCGACGTTGGCCGTGATGATCCCCGGGCCCACCACGGCCAGGAAGATCAGCAGTTGGTTGCGAAGCCTTTTCCAGCGAGGGGACTTCATCCGTACCCATACCTCTCGTTATATTTTTCTCTACCGCCGCAACGCCCCGGCACCCCCGCGAAAAGCTCACCGGGGACGCCGAGTTCTCAAAAAGACACAAACCCCCGCCAATGCCACAGATCACAATTCCAGGTGCAAGCGTACAGCAGGAACGAATACCGGCCCCCGGTCCCGGTTGTAGCCGGGATTCTGGACATGCTGGAGGTCAAGCGAGGCGTATACCCCGCGAGTGAGACGAGCGGTGTAGTAGGCCTCAACAATCTGCTCGCGCTCATAGGACAACGCTCCGTCCCCCAGAATAAAGCCCAGGCCCCCGAGGGCGAGATAGCGCCGATGATCGCCGGAGATGCCATTGCTCACCAAAGCCAGGCCGACCTTGTCGGAGGGTCGGCGCCAGCAATCGCCTTTCAGGTCTCCGCCAAATTCGAGGGTTCGATCCACTTCGGTGTAAACGAAAGACTCGTTGCGACCATCATTCCATCCCCAGCGGCCGAATATCCTTACGCCCGCCCCGATCTCCTGTTCAAGATTTATCCCAAAGCCATATTTGACTCGTCCGGGACGCCGAAACGCCGTCACGTCGGGCGCGGGCGTTTCTCCTACCAGATAGGCGTCAATCGCCTGGCGATAGCTCCCCATGTCGGCGTGGTTCACGTACGAAAGCAGGCGCACGGTGCCTTGCCGCCCGGGAAGCAACGATTGATGAATCTCAAACTCCAAATTTTCCGAACGCGAACGGGCCAGGTCGGCATCGAGGTAAATCCCGTTAGCCACTTTGGGCATCAGGGCCTCCGCGAAGCGCACGCCCCAGGAACGGCTGGCGTAATAAACCATGATCCCATCACTATAACCACGCGTGTTGGCGGCATAGTCCCACGCTCCGTTGTTGTCCACGGTCCAGTTCATAAACTGAAGGTGGTCGTCGCCGCCGGCAGCGTTCACATCAAAGAAATCCGGCAGGCTGAATTTGCCCGCAACGATCTCCAGCCGGCGTTCCGGAACCTCTGTCGCGAGCGACAACGGCCCGCGCTCAGCGCTGACCATTTTGTCCCCAAGCGGGATGATCTGGCGCACGAAAAAGCGGGCTACCGCAGGCTGCGCTCCGAGTTCCGGATTGCGGACCACATCGAGATTGGTAAAACCAGCCAATCCCAGAGCGTCACTAATGCCTCGGCCCCCAGCGCTCTCAAGATCAAAAATAACCTCGGTGTCTTTGGAAGCGCGGATGCCCGTGTAAAGGGTCGTTACCTCAGACGTGGCGATTTCACCCGAAGGCTTCAGGCTATTCACGCCGCTGTAGGGGGCATGAAAAGGAGGATGTCCTTGAGTGATGACATTAACCTGCGCTGAAATCCAGAAGCGGCCTTTCGACGGGTGCCGAAAGACTGAGCTTTCTGTTTTCTTCTTCTCGCCTTTCCGTTCGGAGTGGTTCTGCGCCGCGTTCAGGCTCAGGAGAAACCATGCCTGTCCGCAGAAGAAGGCCCCTGCAAGCAAGACAAATTTGATGACCGAGCGAGGTCTCTTCCAACAAAGCACAGTAAAACTCCAGTCTTCTTCGAGTGGAACACATAGCGGATGTGCCCGCAATTCTACATCCTTCACCAAGATTTTCGGCCATGCGCCAAGGTTCTGCGCCCGGCTCCAGGCCTGGCGCATTGGCGGGATTACGGCGGGCACGCTTCTACCGATGGTTCACGACAAGATCGAGAACGTCGTCGGCTGTCACCACGCCCACCAGGTGCCGTTTGTCGTCCACAACCGGGAGGGCCAGAAGATTATATTTCCTGAACAAACCCACCACCGACTTCGCGTCCGTGTCGGTGGAAACGCTGATGACCTCTCCGCGAAAAAGCTGCCAGAGCGGCGTGTTGGCCGGAGCCAGCAGGATGCGCGCCAGCGACACCGCGCCCACCAGGGTCTCCTCGGCGTTGACCAGGTAGACGGCATGAACCGACTCCACCGCCCCCTCGAATTCCCTCAGCGCCTCGATCACGCTCTCCACCGTCGAGGCTTGGCCGAGCGCCACATAATGCGTAGTCATCATTGCGCCGGCGGTGTTCTCCTCAAAGCCCAGAAGATCCTTGATATCCTCGGCGCCCTCTTTTTCCATGCCGGCCAGCAACCTGGCCGAGGTTTCCGGCGGAAGTTCCTGGAGCAGGTCCGCGGCTTCGTCGGGCGGCATTTCATCAATAATGTCGGACGCTTTGTCGGGAGGGATGCTCTGCAGCAAGGTTGCCTGCATGGCGGTCGGAATTTCAGAAATCGCCTGCGCGGCGGTCTCGTGGTCAAGCGCTTCGATCACCGATCTCTGCTCGTCGCGGCTCAGGTCTTCCAGAATGTCCGCGATGTCGGCAGGGTGAAGACGCCCCAGCCTCTCATAAGAGATGCGAAGCTTCAGCCGGCGAGCGGCGTCCGGCTCGATCAGGTTGACGAATTCCCACCGGATGGTTTTGGAGGGGAAATAAGACGAGATATTTCTGCTGGTGTGTTTGGCCGTGAGTCCCTGCAGCAAGCGCCGCACCGCGGCCGCAAGGCCCACATTCACCGCCAGAACCCGCAACTCCGTGTGCCCGTTGGTAGGCTGGATATCCAGATCGATGTCGTTGACGCGCACCACCTTGCGATGGTTCACGTCGATGACCTGCTGGTCGAGGACGTCTTTCTTGACCCGCAGCAGGTCGCCCGCCGGCTTGTTGCGCCGGATCTCTTCCGCGGGGACCGTGGTCTGCGCCGCGCGGACGGAAATGGATTGCATCTGTTCGCGGGTGACCGTCAGGAGCTTTTTCTCGAGCGTTTCGACCAGATAAGCCGCGATGCGAAGCGAATTCTGGCTGGGATCAATCCCCAGGTCGATGATCCGCCCCAGGTATTCGCCTTTCGCATCATAGGCGGGCAAGTTCTGAAGTTCGGTGAAATAAATCATGACAACCTTCCTCGTCGCCGCACAACAGGGTTCCATCCCCGGCACGCAGCGCCACTCAGGGCCCGTAAAAATCAAAAACCCCGTGTGAGCCATTGCTCCCACGGGGCAGAATACCTCTCCCAGTCCGAACGATCGGGCCGGAAAACCTCCTGGTGTGAGCTTCAGCTCCACACAACGTACGCTCCTCATCCTCTCGAGGACAGCCACCTTAGGCAAAGCCTTAATCCGGCCATGCCTGCTCTACCCGTTGGCCCGTCTCCGAGTTTCCGGGCAGTGGCTTGTGTTTGCGTGGTAACCTCGCCTAACGAGGTCCATCCTTACTTTATCTATCGCCCGTTCGCCTCCCGGCACTCACAAAAGTTCACATTTACCTTCATACAAACTGCCCCGCGGATTGTCAAGAAAAAAGGCGGAAAGCTACAGGGCATTTTCAGGGCGTTACGCGCGCGAGCAGCAGCGCCCTTCGCGTTGCCTGCCCATTCCGCCTCACGCGCTAGGGCCTGCGTTCGAGTGCGTCGCGGTCCCATTGGGCGAGCTTCGCTCCCGCTTCGTAGGTGCTTTGGCAGAAATCGAGGATCGCTTGAGCGGGCGAGGCGGCGGCGCGCACATCGTCGTACTCGAGAATGAACTCTTTCAGTTGGGTATCCCAGCGGGCCGCGCCGGGACGTACAACCTCATTCTCAATTCCGGAGGGCGCCAGGCTGGTGTAGGAATAGAAGGCCGGATGCTTGAATCTTCGATCCCCCGGCCAGAAGCCGCAGCTAATCACCTCGTGCGAGTACGCCTCGCGCGTGATGGGATCCGCATCGGGCGGCAACGGGGCGCGCCGCCCGGAAAAGCGGCTCACGGCCAAATCGAAGGATCCCCAGAAAAAATGCACGGGACTGCATTTGCCGAGGAAGCGCGACCGGAATTCTCTGAAAATCCGGTCGGTGTTCGTCAGGATGCGCCGGAAGCTCTCGACGTGCCGCGCGTCGTAGGAAGCGTGATGCCGGTCCTGATCGAACGGGGTCGTGTCGTCGAATTCGTCCGGCGTCGGATGGATACTCACCTTGATTCCGAGCGAACCCAGGCACGCCATGTAATCGCTATAGAAATCCGCCACGGACCGTGGGAACAGACCGACGCTGCGCTCGTCCCCGGTGCTAGTTCGAATGGAAAGCTTGTGCGCAATGAAGTCGAACTCGGCCTCGAAAGTCTCGTTTCGATACGGAATGGGCGAAGTAGTCAGGCCGCGCGGCGTGACGTAGAGCGCAACGTTCCACCAATGATTCTCCACCGCCGTGAGCGCCAGGCGCGTTTTGCCCACGATCTGGGTCCACATGTGGAGGGTATCGCAGGTGTTTTCCCACTCCGGGAACGGAAGCTGCGGCCATTCAGGAGAAATCAAGTTCCACCTCATCGACGTAGCACCAGCCCCAATCCTCGCCGGGCTCGAACGATTTTATGATGGGGTGCTGGGTCGAGTGAAAATGCTTCGTCGCGTGTTTGTTCTTTGAGGAATCGCAGCAGCCGACATGGCCGCACGTCATGCACAGGCGCAGGTGAACCCACGTGTCGCCGCTCTTCAGACACTCTTCACACCCGCGCGTATGCGGCTTCACGTCTCGCATCTGGTCCGTGTGCGTGCATTGTTTCATGGGCTTTCCCCTACGATCACCTTACCAGATGGCAAGAACTGGCGCTACTGAAGTCCGCAACAGCGAGTTCCAAGATTTTGTGTCGTTGGTACTTGCCCGTTGCCCCAAAGTCTTCGTATTCCGCCTGCAGCCCTAGTGGCTTATACTATGCCGGAGTGCGCGAAGGCCGGCTGGCTATAAGACACCGATATTAATGCGCGGCTGACGGGACCGTGCGTAGGACGGCGATGGAGGCCGTACTCCGGACTACACTACCTATTACGCGAGGTGAGAACATGGAGGGTGAGCTAGGCAAGGATGTACCTGGGAAGGACACAATACGCATGCAGGAGGAAATCGAACGTCTTAGCGCCGAAAACCTGCTCTTGCGACAGCGGGCGGAATTTGAACGCCTCCTTCACGAGAACAGGGAAAAGCAGGCCTCGAAGTTCGCGAAGCACAAGTCGGAGGTGGAGCGGGAGATTGACAAGCGATTGGTGGGGCTTACCTTCGTTGGATTGATAGTAGTGGGGTTTGCGTGGTGGTCCACGATTCAACCGGTGCGCCAACTAGTACGAGATCGGCTTAATAAGGAGTTTGCCTCAAAAAACATAGAGGCGTTGATTCTTAATGCAGCGACGAGAGCAGCAGAGTCCCAATCTAAGGGAATGATTAGGGAAACCCTTAAGCCTGCTATCGAACAGGCGCGTGGTCAGATTCAGCAAGAGACTGACAATATGCAGCGATTTGCAAATCGCCTTCAAAGAGAATCGAGACAGAGCATCGGCCAGGTCCAAGCAGAGTTAAACGACGAGAGTAAGCAACAGAAACAATCAATGAGTAGTCTGCGAACAGAGTACACGAAGGACCTCGACCGACTCCGGACCGTCGTCGACTACGAGGAAGAACTCAGGGGGATACAAGTTCTCAAGGATAGTGCGACAGAAGGTGACTTCAATGCGTACAGACAGCTAAGCGAATACCGTTCTAAGGACCTCGGACTAATGTCCGCGGCCCATGTCGCACTCCTAGAAGTGAAAGGCTTCTACATATTTGCTAACCGGACAAAGGGAGTCTCCATCTGGATGCTAAACCCAGATGGCTCGAAGGGTGCCCAGGATGGGAACATACAGGTTCCTCTTTTGATAGATTATTTTCTTTTCAACCAACCGAATTGGGCGTACAGGGACAAGGCAGCTCAGCTCCTAGCTTACAAGCGCCAACGGGGAGTGGCCGAAGCACTCCTGAAGTCCATGCAAACGGACCCAGATCTATGGGTGAGAAGAGATGCGTTACGTTCTTTCGAGCAGCTAACCGGCTTCGTAGAGCAGGACGTCTTTGATTTCGGTAGGGCAGCGACGTGGTGGCAGGAGAACAAAGACCACTATCTCAAGACCTTATTGAAATAGTAGAGGGATTTAACTTGGTACATACTGCCCCCAATATTCGAACCGTTAAAGGCGCCTGCATTTCCTTCTGCTACTTAATCTTTTTTCCCATGGCGTACTTGATGCCGTTGAGCAGCAATTGCTGGTACCACTGGGTTTGCCAGACGGCCTCTTCGTGGCCGAGCGCGGTGTAGAACACGCGGCCCTTGCCATCGCGCCGGGTCCAGGCGAGCGGCCATCCGTAGAAGCGAGGGTGCACGCCTGGCTTGCGCAGATCCACCGAGTTCGGGTCCAAGCGGAGCAGAACATGCGAGGTCCTGTACTGGAAGTCGGCAATCTGATAGATCTCATCGTCAACCTGGAACGATTTGCCCAGGAAGCTGACGATGGGATTCGACGGGTCCGCCACATCCACTGTGACCTGCTGGTGCCAGGGATGATCGTTGAAATAGCCGCCGATCAATTCCAGGTAATCCTGCCACAGGTAAAAAGTGTCTGTGGCGCTGTGGACGCCGACAAACCCGTGGCCGGAGCGGACAAAATTCATGAAGGCGCTTTTCTCCGCTTCGGTCATCGGCAGCTCGCCCGTGGTGTAAAACATCACCACGTCGTACTTCTTGAGGTTTTCGGGAGTAAAAGCTCCCACATCCTGAGTCACCGTAGTGTCAAACAAGCCGGAGCGCTCGCCGATCTCCTTAACAATGGCTTCCGAAGGCGCCACGCTCGCGTGTTTGTAGCCGGCGGAAAGAGTCATGTAAAGCAACCGGCCTTTACGCTCTTTGGCCAAGCCTTGTCGGCTTGGGGCCAGAACACCTGCAAGAACAACGGCCATCAAAAACAAGACTGTGATTCTGACTTTGCGCATGTTGATACTCCTCTTCGTAGAATCAGGTATAGGTACGATCCCGTTCGACCCATCAGGCTGGCGCCATGCGGCGCTCGGCCGTCAGGACTTTGCGGCGCGCCGGGCTACAGCCGGGGCACCAAGCGCCTGGGCAATCTCGCGGCAAAACGCCGGAAGATCGGTGGGCTTCCGCGAAGTAATCAAGTTGCCGTCAACGGCCACTTCTTCGTCCACATACTTGGCGCCCGCGTGCATCATGTCATCCTTAATGGCCTGGAAGCAAGTGGCTTTTCGCCCTTCGACAATCCCGGCCGAGCAGAGCAGCCAGCCGCCATGGCAGATCGCGGCCACCACTTTACCCGCCTTGTGCATCTCGCGCACCAGCGCCACCATCCGCTCATCCTGCCGAAGGAAATCGGGCGCCCAGCCGCCGGGGATGACCACGGCGTCAAAAACCGCGGCGCTCACTTCGCCAACCGACATGTCCGCAACAACCGGGTAGCCCTTTTTGCTCTCATAAGTCTTCCCCGCTTCCGCGCCCACGGCAACCGTGTCCGCGCCGTCCTCGCGGAAGCGCAGCAGCGGGTACCAGACCTCCAACTCCTGATATTGATCCGCAACCAGCACCGCAATCTTTTTGCCTTTCAGATTCATGGCGTCCTCCTTTCTGAATGTTGGCCTTTGTGGCTATGTTAGCAGACACAGGAAGCGGAGCAACAACTTGCTCATCGAGTGATCACGGCGGCGAAGAAGCCGTCCATCCCGTCCAGGTCCGGGCGCGTATGGAAATAGCCCCGCGAATCGAATAAAGAGGAAAGTGGCGGAAATTCTTCGGAAAGCTCCTGCCGGGTGACCGACCGGCAGCCCGGAACCTTCGTCAAAACACTTTCCACTACCTTCTCATTTTCCTCGGGCTCGAGCGAGCAGGTGGCGTAGACCAGCCGGCCTCCTGCGGCCAGCAAACCGAGCGCGTGGCAAAGAATGCTGACTTGAAGACCGGCAAGCCTTTCGAGATCTTCGGGCGCGAGGCGCCACTTGATTTCCGGGTTTCGCCCTAACGTTCCCGTTCCCGAGCACGGAGCATCCACAAGGATTCGGTCAAACTTCTGCCGGAACGGGAGTTCCCGCGATGCGTCGAGTTGAACAACCTGGATTGACTTTAGGTCCGCTGTAAGCCGTGGCAAGAGTTTCCTCATCGTGCGCAGCCGTCCGGCGCTGATGTCGCAGGCCGCCAGCAGGCGGCCTCCCAACCCATCAGCCAGCAAGCTGGTTTTTATCCCCGGCGCAGCACACAGATCGAGCACCTGCAATCCCGGCTGGACCGCGAGAAGCGAAGCCACCAATTGCGAAGCTTCGTCCTGGATGGCGAGGCCCATCTCTTGGGCTGCTTCTGAGTTCAAGCCCTTGCCGGACTCGACGACCAGCGCGCCCGCCGCATACCGTCCCGGTCGAACCCGGATGCCTTTCTCTCGAAGTTTCTTTTGGATGACCGCCGGGTCCTGACACAAGGATGTAATTCGCAAAGTCGTGGAAGGAATGTGAGTGCTCGCGTGCGCCAACGAACCAGCCGCATCAAGCCCGTAGTGGGTTTCCCAACGATCGAGCAGCCACGAAGGAACGGCGCGATGGAAGCTCGCTTTGCTCAGGTCCCTGGTATCGCCCGGCCCCGGTTGAACTCGCGAGGGCTCACACTTGCGCAGCACGGCGTTGACCAAGCCGGCGGCAGAGCGCTTTCGGGCCAGCTTGGTCAATTCCACCGATTCGTTCACGGCAGCGGATTGGGGAACTTTTTCAAGGAAGGCAATCTGATAAATGCCCATCCGCAAAGCCGTGACCACTTCGCGGTCAAACGACCCGATGGGTTTTCCTGAAAGCTGCTCCAGCCGAAAGTCGATTTCGCCGCGCCATCGCAGGACGCCCATCACGATTTCCGTAGCGAGTCCGCGGTCGACTTCGCTCAGCGCCGAGGCCTTCCGGCTCTCCAGCAAGTCAGCGGCGAAGGCTCGTCCGGCTTCAACCTGAACCAGGATTTCAAAAGCGACCTTGCGCGCGGGCGAAACCTGCGCCACGGTTTTCACCTCAGGAGCCAAGAATTTCGCCGGGCTGGACGCGCGCGCCATTCAAGAACTCGCGCGCGGAAAGGCGCTTGCGGCCTTCGACCTGGACTTCCTCTAAAACCAGCCGCGTGCCTTCGCCCGAAGCCACGGCAAGCCTGCCGCCCTCGATTAGGACGGTGCCTGGAGCAAGTTGGGAACCACCTGATGCCGGAACCTCTTCCGCGCGCCAGAGATGAAGGTTCTTGCCGCGGAAGGTCGTGTAGGCCCCCGGCCAGGGAGCAAGCCCGCGCACCCGCCGCGCAAGTTCCGTGGCGGGGCGCGCCCAGTCCATGCGGCCGTCGCTCTTCTTGAGCCTGGGAGCCAAGGTTGCAAGACGCGAGTCCTGCGGCCGGGAAACAATTTCTCCTCGCTCGAGTTTGCGCAAGGTTTCAACCATGAGGTCCGCGCCCCCCAGGCTCAGGCGCTCACTGAGCGTTTCCGTGGTGTCGTCATTGCGGATCGGCTCGGACCTCACGAAGAGGATATCGCCGGTGTCCATCCCCGCATCAATTTTCATCGTAGTGACCCCGGTTTCCTTATCGCCGCGAATGAGCGCCCAGGCAACGGGCGCCGCTCCGCGGTACTTCGGCAAGATCGAAGCGTGCAGGTTGATGCACCCAAGGCGCGGCAGATCGATCATCCATTGAGGAATGATGTGCCCGTAGGCGACCACCACCATAACGTCCGGATGGTATTTCGACAGGAAAGCCTGAGTTTCAGGATCTTTCAGTTTGGCCGGCTGATAGATTTCAAGGCCGTGCTTTTGAGCAGATTCCTTGACGGGCGAAGGCTGCACCTTTTGGCCGCGGCCGCGCGGCTCATCCGGGTTCGTCACCACCAGTTGAACAACAAAGCGTTCGGCGGCCAGCTTTTCAAGAGTGGGAACTGCGAATTGAGGGGTACCGCAAAAAATCAGGTTCATCCGTCGAGTCCGATGGAAACAGCCCGTAGCAACTTACGCAAGCTGCCTTCCAGGCCATGCTACCACTCCTCCGCCTTGACCATTTTGCGGACTTTGCGCTTGATGGATTCACGCTTGAGCCGCGTCAAATGGTGGATGAAGAGCTTTCCATTCAAGTGGTCGGTTTCATGGCAGAAGGCGCGGGCCAAAAGGCCTTCTCCGGAGAGAGTGATTTCCTGGCCGGTAACGTCCTGCGCCCGGACAGTCGCGCGCAGCGGACGCGGAGTTTTGGCGCGGAAGTCCGGAAGGCTCAGGCAGCCTTCCTCCTGCACCTGCTTTTCCTCCACCGAAATGATCTCGGGATTGGCCAGAACCAATTTCGCTTCCGGGTCCTGGCCTGACGTAATGTCAATAACGCAAAGCCTTTTTGCGATGCCGATTTGCGGCGCGGCAAGGCCCACGCCGTTCGCCGCGTACATCGTCTCAAACATGTCCGCCACAAGCTTCTCGAGCTCGGCGTTGAAGTCTGTAACCGGCTCCGCCGGTTTTTCCAGTACTTCCTGTCCGTATTTAACGATGGGGTAAATCATTCTAGTGTCCCACAACAGAAATTGGCAACATAAGTAAGCTCCGGAGGAGCGGCAGAACCGAGCCCACGGCGCAAGCCGTGGGCTCGATGCGCGCTCCCCTCACCCCCGCCCTCTCCCTGTGGGAGAGGGGGGACCGCGAAGCGGTGGGTGAGGGTCCTTCGATCCCAGGGCTCACGCCCTGGGCTAAAATCTTGCGCCCCTGAAGGGGCTTTTGACCCAACCTCGGAGTTCGAGACTTTGTGAACGAACTTCAGTTACCTAGGATATAGATGAATCCAGAAATCTCCAGGTAACAAACTTTGGTCAAAATGGCGACGCCGCTTGAGGCCGTGTCGTCGTCTTGTCCATTGAACAATTAAAATCGCCGTACCTGATCCTGATAACCGTCAAAATTCCGCCGCGTCTCTTCGAGCGAATCGCCCCCGAATTTCGCCAGGAACGACCGGGCCAGCACCAAGGCCACCATCGCTTCTCCCACCACGCCGGCCGCCGGAACCACGCAGACGTCGGAGCGCTCGTAAGCCGCCTTGACGCTTTCACGGGTCGAAAAATCCACCGATTCAAGCGGGCGCCGCAGCGTGGAAATGGGCTTCAAGTAGCCCCGCACGATAACTTCCTCGCCGTTCGTCATCCCGCCTTCCAGCCCGCCGGCGCGGTTGGATTTTCTGATAAAGCGGCGGCCTTGACGGTCGTAGCCAATTTCATCGTGGACTCCGGACCCGGGCGTCGCGGCGCTCTCGATGCCCGTGCCAATCTCCGCCGCCTTCACGGCCTGAATCGACATCACGGCCTGCGCCAGTTGCCCGTCCAGCCGCTCGTCCCACTGGGCGCAAGACCCCAGTCCCGCCGGAACGCCTCGCGCGATCACTTCAAAAGTTCCGCCCACGGTATCCCGCGCCTCTGTGGCCTTATCGACTTCCTGCTTCATGCGGGCCTCAACCTCTTGATCCACGCAGTTCAAGAGGATTTTCTCAACGTCCCGCAGCGCCAGCACCCGCTCGAACGGTACGCTGCCCTCCGGAAGCGCTACGCGGCCCAAGGCCACCGTATGGCTGGCAATCTCGATCCCGAATTCTTTCAGGAACAACTTGGCCAGTGCCCCGATGGCCACCCGGGCAGCGGTTTCTCTGGCGCTGGCTCGCTCCAGCACGTAACGCGCGTCGCGGAAGTTGTACTTCAAGCTTCCCGCCAAATCTGCGTGGCCGGGCCGCGGCGAAGTGACCGCCTTATATTTATCGCGGGTTTCCGCCAAATCTTCAACCGACATTGCCTCTTGCCAGTTCTTCCAGTCGCGATTCTCAATCAGAATGGCGATGGGTGATCCAATCGTTTCACCGTGGCGAACGCCGCTGAGAAATTGCGCGGTGTCAGATTCGATTTTCATCCGCCCGCCGCGTCCGTAGCCGCCCATGCGGCGCTTCAGTTCCCGGTTGACGTAAGCAAAATCCACGGGCACGTGCGCGGGCAAACCCGAAAGGATTGCCACCAACGCCTGACCGTGGGATTCACCGGCAGTATGAAATTGAAGCATAGGATGCTCGGAAACGGGATTCCTCCCTACCTGAAATGATCGATTCTAATCAATTGCGCCCGGCACGTCAAAGAAGAACTGGCAAGCCCGCCCTGCCTAACAGGCTGCTGAAAAACCAGTCGCGCGACGTCATCCTGATCCCGTTCGCCCTCCGCTCGCGAACGGCCCTGAGCGAAGCGAAGGGGCTCAGGGTAAACTCCGCGAAGGATCTGCTTTGTTGATTTTCAGGAAAATACAGCAGATGCTTCGCTGCACTCAGCATGACGGGTGGCCTTTTTTCAGTGCTCTGCAAAGAGACGTGAAGCTGAGAATTTACGACCCGGTGCTCGAATAGTTTCGCACCCCGCGATCCCAGACTAAAAGCGCCAGCACAAAAAATCCCGTCGCAACCGCCGGAACCAGATAGAAGTAAGTAGCAAAGGAAGTGCGCCCCAGGAAATGCGTTGTGGGGTAGAAGGAAGCGAAGCCAAAGGGAATGATCCAACTGAGCATGAATTGGATAAAAACGTTGTAAATGGTCAGGGGATAGCGGCCAAAAGTCAGCATATTGAAAACCGGCGGCACAATTCCCACGCGGTCCTCAAACCAGAAAGAAACCGCGGTCAGTATCAAAAAGACAGCGAGGTAAATCAGCGCGCCCGAAGCCACCATCAGGACAAACCAGAAATAATTGCTGGCCGGCCACGCCACGTGGAGCTTGCCGGCTGCGACAGCCACCACGAACGTGCCGGTGATAACTTCCTGCAGCGACTCGAAACGAAACTTTTCAAACAGCACCTGGAAAAGCGTATGCACCGGCCGCAACAGGATGCGGTCAAAACGCCCTTGAATGACGTAGAGGTCGCCGAACTGGTACAAATTCCAACTGACTACATTGAAAAAGCCCAAGGGGATCAGCGAAAAACCGTAAAGAAACAAGATTTCGTAAAACGACCAGTCCTGCAACTTGGGAATCTTGGTAAACAACACCAGGACGAAACCGAATCCCAGAACCGTGGCCGCCATGGAGGAGAAGAAGGCGATGATGAAATCGGCTTTGTACGCCAGGCGAACCTTGGCGTATTGAGCGAAGTAAAGCAGAAAGAGTCTGATGTGCCTCTTCATTGCAAGTGTTCCACTGCGAAAGACAAGTTCTGAGTTATAAGTTATGAGTTATGGAAAGCGGGCGTCCCGAGTTCGGGAACTCATGATTCCCGCTTCATCCTTTATCCCTCATACTTCATAATTCATAACTGCTTTTTCATCCGCCCTGGATGGTGATTTTCCGGCTCGACCATGTCCAGAGGCCGTGACCGAGGGCGATCATGGCCGCCACCCAAAACATCTGGATACCGAGCGCTTTAAGGATTCCAAGTCCACCGATCTTCCCGAGGTAGAGCAGCACAGGAATGTAACTAATGTACTGGAATGGCAGAAACGCGAGCGCCACTTGGAAGCCATGGGGGAAGAAGGAGATTGGAATCAGCAAGCCTGAAAAAAGCTCCAGCAGAAAGTACTTGGCGCGCAGCAAGCCCAGGATGGATTTCAGCCGGATGGCGAAGGTGCCGATGGCGAAGTTGATGCCCGCCACCAGAAAGAAACTGAAAACTACGCTTGCCAGAAACGCCGCAAAATGCCACCCGCTCGCGGGCGGGCGCACCGGGTAGACAAGGAGCAGGACAACCGCCGTGGGCACGGTCAGCATGACCAGGCGAAAGACGGATTCGCCCAGCGCCTGGGCAATATACATCCCCTGAGGATTGACCGGCTTGATCAGGTCCATAGCCAGCTTGCCTTCCAGCACCTGTGCCGCGATGTCCTGATCGATGTTGTTGTAATAGAAAGAGCGGATGATCCAGCCGACCGCGACGTAGGTCAGCAAGTGGCTGAAGTCAAATCCCTCGATACTCGAGCTGTGCGCGTAAATCGCTTTCCAGATGAAATAGTAAACCGAGACATAGATGAAATAAGTGACGATGCCGGTGTAATAGCGCAGCCGGTAGGCGATCGTGTTCACAAAGCCCACGCGAACGAACCCGCCGTAAACGCGCGCCAGCGCGCCAAGCGACAAGCTGCTTCGGGGCCGGGCGGGCAGCGCAAGCTCAGTCGTTCCCATCACACCACCTCGCCGCTCAGGTAAATGCGCTTCACGATGTCTTCAATCGGCTCTTCCTCCACCAGAATGTCACTGACTTCCAGCGTGGTGACGATATTGCGGATGATGTCGGCGTTCGAGTAACGCTCAGGGTCAAAACGCATCAGGTAGGTCAGTTCATCCAGGCGGTCGCAGCTAATGCCGTCGGTGGTGATTTGTGCCAGCCCCGCCACCTGGGAGCGGTCTTTCAGAATGAATTTCACCTGGTTATATTTCGCGAGGCGCGCTTTCATTTCCCGCAGCGCGCCGTCAAAAAGGATTTTGCCCCGGTCGATGATGATGATCCTCTTGCAAAGCTCCTCGATGTCCGAGAGGTCGTGGGTGGTCAACAGCACCGTGGTGCGCTCCGTGCGGTTGACTTCTTTTAGGAATTCCCGGATGCGGTCTTTGGCCACCACGTCGAGGCCGATGGTGGGCTCGTCAAGAAAAAGCAGCGGCGGATTATGCAACAGCGAAGCCGCCAGGTCGCAGCGCATGCGCTCGCCCAGGCTGAGCTTGCGAACGGGCGTATTGAGGTAGGCGTTGAGGTTGAGGATTTCAGAGAACACGCCCAGCCGCCGGCGATAGTCGGCGTCCGAAACTTCGTAAATCTCTTTCAACAGCTTGAAGGATTCAATCACCGCAATGTCCCACCAGAGCTGGGTTCGCTGGCCAAACACCACGCCGATGTGCTTGGTGTAGTGGCGGCGGTCGCGGCAAGGGACGTAACCGTTGGACACCATGCGGCCGCGGGTGGGGACCAGAATGCCCGTCAGCATTTTGACGGTGGTCGACTTGCCCGCGCCGTTGGCGCCGATGTAACCCACCATCTCACCCGGCTGGATGGAGAAACTGACGCGGTCAACGGCGCAGACGGTGATGCGCTCACGGACAAACAGGTTCTGAAGCGCTCCCCAGACGCCCTCGCGCCGCCGAAAGGTGCGAAACTCCTTAGTTAGATCCTGGACTTCAATAATGGCTGGCATGCTGAAACAGTGCTCGAAGGTAGCGACTCCGCAACGGAAGCAAACTATGATTGTAGCAACCGTGTCTTATTGCTACAAGTAGGCGGAGAAGGGGGTAGTGGGTCATTTTGACGTAGAGGCGGCTTTATGCCGCCACTTGGCGAGGTAAACTCGCCGCTACCCAGCCAAATTGACCCACCACCGAGAAGGGACGGCCTTGCAGTCTCGTGTCCAACCGGTGTAGATCATTGCAGGCTGTAGAGGCGCGTCCTACTCTCCCATGACCTTGATCACCACGCGTTTGCGGCGCTGGCCGTCGAATTCTGCGTAGTAGACCTGCTGCCAGGGGCCGAGGTCGAGCCGGCCCTTGGTGACGGGAACGAGCACCTGATGACCCACCAGCAGGTTTTTCAGGTGGGCATCGCCGTTGGTTTCGCCGGTCTGGTGGTGGCGGTAATCGGCGCGGAAGGGCGCAAGGTTTTCCAGCCATTCCTCGATATCGGCAATCAAGCCGTCTTCGGCATCGTTGATGTAAACTCCGGCCGTGATATGCATGGCGGAAGCCAGCACCAAGCCTTCCTGGATATTGGCGGCCGCGAGTGCTTTTTCGAGTTCTGAGGTAATATTGATGAACTCGCGTTTTTCCCTGGTGTTAAACCATAGGTATTGCGTGTAAGCCTTCATGCCGTTTCAAATCTCCCAGTGGGATAGCGGGCAGCGGGGGGTCCGATTGACCAGCCCTGCCCAAAAAAGTAAGCTTATTGTAGAATATCTGTTTATCCCAATACTCATTTGCCTGACATAACGCAAACGATTAAGCTAAGATTACTTATGCTGGGGCAGGTTGGGAAATATCAGGAGGCTTAAAAATGAAATCCGGCAATTTCGGCCGAGGTGCCGTGAATGTTACGGAAACCAATGGAGCGGAAGCTCATCTGGTCGAACAACAGGAACGTGCGCGCCGGGCAGATCCGGAGCTTTTAAAGGATCTTCTGGAAAAAATGTTGCTCATCCGGCGGTTTGAAGAGAAAGCTGCGGAATTATACACGCTGGGCAAGATCGGAGGGTTCTGTCATCTTTATATCGGCCAGGAAGCCGTCGGTGTGGGAGCCATCTCAACGCTCGAACCCGAGGACACTATTCTCTGCTCATATCGCGACCACGGCCACGCTCTCGCGCGCGGCCTCGATCCCGGAGCCATTATGGCCGAACTCTGCGGCAAGCAGACAGGCGTCTCCAAAGGCAAGGGCGGATCGATGCACCTGTTCGACCGGCAACGAGGCTTCCTGGGCGGGCACGGCATCGTGGGGGGACAAATTCCTCTGGCGGCAGGGGTAGCCTTTGCCGCCAAGTACCTGAACCAGTCGCGTGCAACCTTATGCTTTTTTGGCGAGGCTGCGGTCAATATTGGATCATTTCACGAATCGCTGAACCTGGCGCAGTTGTGGAAACTGCCCGTGGTCTTCATTTGCGAGAACAACGGGTTCGGCATGGGAACTCCGATTGAGAAGACGTCGGCGATCCGGGACCTCTTCGAGAAGGCAAGCTCTTACGATATGAGCAAGGTGGCGGTGGACGGGATGGACGTGCTGGCGGTGCGGGAAGTGCTCGCCGCGGCTGTCGAGCGCGCTCGCAAAGAGGACCTGCCAACCCTGGTTGAGGCGCGGACTTATCGGTTTATGGGCCACTCGATGTCGGACCCCGCTCACGGCACCTACCGCACCCGCGAAGAACTGGCTGAACATCGGCGCCGGGACCCCATCAAGCGCCTTAGTTCCACCTTGGAGTCTCTCGGCATCATCAATCAGGGATATATCGACGACCTCGATCGTAAGATTCGCGAAGTGGTGGACCAGGCGGCGGCGTTTGCGGACGAAAGTCCTTTCCCTCCGCCCGAAGAGCTGACCACTAACGTCTATCTTCCCTGACATGGCGTGCCGCAACGCTTTCTCGCTCAAGTAAAGATGGCGGGGAGGCAGCGCAGTTCGTCCCGAAGTCCCGCGGGGGCGCCTAGCGGCCTTGGTCCGCTAGATTTGATACAAACAGTAGAAGGGAGCAATTATGGCGGTCATAGCTTACCGGGAAGCGCTCAACCAGGCGATGCGCGAAGAAATGCAGCGCGACGAGTGCGTGTTCCTGATGGGCGAAGAAGTCGGTGCTTACAATGGAGCTTATAAAGTCACCAAAGGATTGCTCAGCCAATTTGGCGCAAGGCGCGTGCTGGATACGCCCATTACCGAACTCGGTTTCACGGGTCTCGGGGTGGGAGCGGCCATGGCGGGGCTGCGGCCCATCGTTGAGGTGATGACTTTCAACTTTGCGCTGCTGGCCATCGACCAGATCGTGAACAGCGCCGCCAAGATGCTTTATATGTCCGGCGGGCAATGCGGGGTTTCGATGGTGGTCCGGGGACCGGGCGGCGCAGGCCATCAGCTTGCCGCCCAACACTCTCAGGCGCTCGAATCCTGGTTCTGCCACATTCCGGGTCTCAAAGTCGTCACGCCATCGACGCCTCGAGACGCCAAAGGCTTGCTGAAATCCTCCATCCGTGACAATAATCCGGTTATTTTTATCGAGTCGGAAGTTCTTTACGGCTTGAAGGGTGAGGTCCCGGAGGAAGAATATACGCTTCCGTTGGGCGTGGCGGAAGTCAAGCGTCCCGGAAAAGATGTCACCTTGATTGCGCACTCCAAGATGGTTCACGTGGCGCTCCAGGCCGCCCAAGAACTTGAAGAGGAAGGGATCGACGCCGAGGTGATCGACCCTCGAACCCTGCGCCCGCTCGATACGGAGACCATCATCCAATCCGTCAGGAAAACCAACCGCGCGGTCGTGGTGGAGGAGGGCTGGAACTACTGTGGCGTGGGATCTCAGATTGTCGACACGATTCAGCACCAGGCCTTCGATTACCTTGATGCTCCCGTCCTGCGGGTGACCGGAGCCGATGTTCCCATGCCGTATTCAAAGTCCCTGGAACATCTGTGCCTGCCGGATAAAGCCCGCGTCATTGAAGCCGTTCACCGGGTGACGTACAAGGGCTAACCCGGTCACTTTCCTTCCGAGAGGTTGCGTATGGCATCCCGTGTACTTATGCCCAAAGGCAGCGACACTATGACCGAGGGCAAAGTTCTCAAGTGGCTCAAAAACGAAGGCGATAAAGTTGCAAGCGGCGACCCTCTGGTCGAGATTGAAACCGATAAGGTCGACATGGAAGTTGAATCCATGGCCGGAGGCGTCCTTCGCAAGGTGATGGTCCAAGCAGGAGCGACGGTTCCGGTCGGCCAGTTGCTGGCCGTTGTCGGCGGCGCTGAGGAAGATATTTCCTCGATCGTTTCGGGAGACGGCGGGGCGCCGGCGGCAAAACCGGAAGCTCCTGGCACCGAGAAGGCCGCTCCGGCCGCTCCACCCGCACCTCCGGCCGCGGCAGGCCCTTCAGTACATCCAGAAGCACCTAAAGCCGAGCCCACCGCCCCTGCCGGACGCATCCTCGCTTCACCTCTGGCGCGACGGCTGGCGCGCGATGTGGGGCTCGATCTATCCGCCATCCAAGGTTCCGGCCCTGGCGGCCGCATTATCCGCCGGGACGTTGAAGGAGCGACCACGGCGGCGGGTCCGGTGCGCGTGCCGCGCGTGATGCCATCTCCGCAAGGTCCCGAATTTCGCGACGAGCCTTTAAGTTCCATGCGCAAGACCATTGCCCAACGGCTGGCGCAAAGCTTGGGGCCCGTTCCGCACTTCTATCTGACCATCGAAGTGGATATGAGGAAGGCCAAAGAGCTGCGGGAATCGGCGAACTGGATCAACCCGGATCTGAGGCTGAGTTTCAATGACATTATTGTCAAGGCGTGCGCTTCAGCCTTGACCCAGCACCCTGACGTGAATGCCAGCTACACGGGTGAAGCCATTCGTTTCCACAATCGTATCCACATCAGCATCGCGGTCGCTATCGAGGGCGGCCTGATCACCCCGGTCATCCGCAATTGTGACCGCAAGACGCTCCAGCAGGTTTCGGCGGAGTCCGATGAATTGATTTCGAGAGCGCGAGGCCGGAAGCTGAAGCCCGAAGAGTATACGGGCGGGACTTTCAGCGTCTCAAACCTGGGAATGATGGGAATCGAGGAATTCTCTGCGGTCATCAACCCGCCGGAGGGCGCAATCCTGGCGGTGGGTTCCGTAGTGGAAAAGCCCGTGGTGGAAAACGGGCAGGTAACGGTCGGGTCCCGTTGCCGCATGACGCTCTCCTGCGACCATCGAGTGGTCGATGGGGCAACGGGCGCGAGATTTTTGCAAACTCTCCAGGAAATCCTTGAGAACCCGGTTTCCCTGCTCCTCTGAGTTGCCTGCGGCGTGAGGACTTATACCGAAGCGCAGAAGACCTGCGGCATTAAGAAGCCTCCATCAGGTGCTTACCCGCGGGCTGTTTTGGAACCTTTTGTGTTTCAACAGGAAACCCTTTTTCCCTCCACCCCGCCAAACCTCCGGCAAGCGGCCGGACACGCGTCAGGCCCCGGCGTTTAAGCATCAGCGCCACACGGGCGCTGGTTGCCTCATTGGGTCAAGTACAGAAAAGAATCAGCTCGCGGTCACGGGGAATTTCCGTGTGCCGATGGTCGAATTCTTCAGAGGGCAGGAAGACCGCGCCGGGAATGGTGTTGGGGTCGGACTCAAAATCGATGGCGTGACGCAAGTCCACAATCGTTATCTGCTCCCCACTTTCAATTTTCCGCTTTAATTCCTCAGGGGTAATGCGATTGATTCGCAATTTCCGCAGGAACCGCTGCCGTTGTAGATACTTCCAGCTAATGTAGAAAATGACGCTGGCCACCAGGAGCGCTAACAGCCACGTTCCTAAGCCAAGCGCAATTTCCGCCATCCTTTCCAGTTGGTGGCTGAAGGCGTAGCCGAGGCCCACAAACGTGCCGATGTAAGCAATCGCCCCCGCCCCGTCAAACAGCAGAAAGCGGGAAACGCGCATTCCAAACATGCCGGCCAGGGGCGGTGCGGCCACGCTGAATCCAGGTATGAATTTGGCCACCACGAGCGCGTTGGAACCCTGGCGGGCAAAAAGATTCTCCGTGTTCCTCACGCAGGAATCCGGCTCGAGGGAAATGCGGCATAGCACGTTCAAAACCCTTGATCCTTTGCGCCGTCCAATCTCATACCAGATGCTATCCGCCAGGAGAGATCCTGCCACGGGAAGAATAAGAACCCACGCCAGCCTCAAGTCCCCGACCCCCGCCAGCGCCCCGCCTGCCAGCAGCAGCGGGATGGAAGAAATGGGAAAGCCGAACTGCTCGGCAAATACCCAGACCGCCAGGACCGCGTAGCCATGACGCACGAGAAATTCGATGGCCTTATCCATCGTGGATATTTCCTCGATCACCTAAAAAAGAATGAAAGGCAATTCTCTCGCAAATTCCGGGGTGAGAATAGCACGTTCCAACCTAACGCAACTCACCCTTACCGCTTATGCTCTTTGGATGATCCGACCTTGCCGGGGAGTCCATGAATTTTTGCCAGCAAGAGAATCTTGGAGGAAAACCGAGACTCATGTATTCTGTTGGCCGATGCCAAAAAGCAAAAAGTTTCGGGTAGGCTTGGTCCAGATGGCCTGCGCCCCGGACCCGCGGCAGAATCTTCGCCGCGCTGTCGCAGGCATTCGTGAAGCGGCCGGCAAGGGCGCCGCGATGGTTTGCCTGCCGGAGCTTTTCAGTTCCAGGTACTTTTGCCAGCGCGAGGACCCGCGTGCCTTTGACTTGGCCGAACCCATTCCGGGCCCCACAACCGAGGCTCTTGGGAAGGCGGCGCAAAAAGACAAGGTGGTTTTGATCGCCCCGGTGTTTGAGCGCCGGGCGGCCGGCGTTTACCATAACAGCGCCGCCGTCATTGACGCCAACGGCAAGCTCGCGGGCCTTTACCGCAAAATGCATATTCCCGATGACCCGGGCTATTACGAGAAGTTTTATTTCTCTCCCGGCGACCTGGGCTTCCACGCCATCAACACCCGTCTGGGCCCCATCGCCCCGCTGATTTGCTGGGACCAGTGGTACCCGGAAGCTGCGCGCCTGGTGGCGCTGGAGGGAGCGGGCATTATCTTTTATCCGACCGCCATTGGCTGGCATCCTCATGAAAAAGAAGCGCACGGCGCCGCTCAATGGGATGCCTGGAAAACCGTCCAGCGCGGCCACGCCATCGCGAACGGGGTCTATGTGGTTGCGGTAAATCGAGTGGGATACGAAGAAACCGCCGGCGGAGCCGGAATCGAGTTCTGGGGATCTTCGTTTGTTGCCGACCCCCAAGGGGTGGTTATCGCCGAAGCCCCCGCCGACCGGGAGGAGATACTTCTGGCCGAAATTGATCTCGATCACCTGGAAGAAGTGCGGCGGAACTGGCCGTTCCTTCGGGACCGGCGGATCGATGCCTACCACGGCATCGAGCAGCGGTATCTCGACCAAAAAACCGGGAGCAGAAAAGCATAGTGGCACCGTCACCAGCCTCCCTTGGCTTTCGTCTGCCCGCGGAGTGGGAACCCCACGGGGCCACCTGGATCGCCTGGCCTCACAATGTGACGGACTGGCCGGGCCGGTTCGCACCCATTCCGTGGGTTTACAGTGAATTCGTCCGCAAGATCGCACCCGGCGAGATCGTTCGCATCATCGTCCATTCCAAGTCCCACGAAAATCGCGCACGGCGTGTGCTCTCCCGCGCAGGGGTTGATCTCTCCCGCGTGGAATTTTTCCGCTTCCCCACGGACCGCGGATGGACCCGTGATTCCGGCCCGGTGTTTTTGAAGCGCTCGGCTTCCGCGTCTACCCAGCCGATCCAAGAGGTGAGCGCGGGAGCGGCGCGCCGTCCCTCCGAGGTGGCGATTATCCGCTTCCGCTTCAATGCCTGGGCCAAGTATCCCGAATGGCACAAGGACGATGCCATCCCGGAACGCGCGGCTCGAGCGCTAAAGCTTCCCCTGCTTCCGGCCCGAGCCGGAGATCGCGACCTGGTTCTTGAAGGAGGAAGCATCGACGCGAACGGCCAAGGGACGCTCTTGAGCACGGAAGAGTGCCTGCTCGACACCAAAGTTCAGGCGCGCAATCCCGGCCTCAGCAGGAAAGACCTTGAAGCCGCCTTGCGCGACAACCTGGGAGTCTGCAACATCCTGTGGCTCGGACGCGGCATCGCCGGAGATGACACGCACGGCCACGTGGACGATCTGTGCCGCTTCGTCAACCCCACAACAGTGGTGCTTTGCCGCGAAGATAATCCCCAAGATGCGAATTACCTGCCGCTGGAGGAAAATCGCGAGCGCCTGGAGGGAATGCGGCTCGAAGACGGATCGCGAATTGAAGTCATTCCGCTGCCGATGCCGGCTCCCGTTTACTTTGACGGCCAGCGGCTCCCGGCCAGCTACGCCAACTTTTATATTTCGAACGCCGCCGTGCTGGTACCAACCTTTAACGATCCCAAGGATCGACTCGCGCTCGGCGCCCTGGCGGAATTGTTTACCGACCGCCCCGTCGTCGGGATTCATGCGGTCGATTTGGTGTGGGGACTTGGCGCCATCCACTGCCTTACCCAGCAACAGCCCGCGCTGCCCTAAGTAGGGGCGGCTTTACGCCGCCACTGTGTTCTATCGTAGCGGCGGCTTTATGCCGCCATTTTCCTTATCCTGGCGGGGTAAACCCGCCTCTACATGTCCGCCCGCCGCCTGCGACTCTAGCCCGCCAGCCTCTTTTTGATCTGTTGCCCCAGCTTCCCCATATCCAGGGGACGGAAAAGAACTTTTTCAAAGCCCCGGCCTTCCAGCGCCTCGGCATCGACAACACCGTGGCCCGCCATAACCCACGTCGGAACCAGCTTGGACCACTGGGAAAGCGGGGAAACGTCTTCGGTGGGATTTTCACTTTGGGAAAGGTCGGCAACGAGAAGCCGCGACATTACTTTGCTCGCCTGAAGCCGCGCCACCGCACCCTGGACGCTCTCACGGGCCTCAACATCCAAGCCGTCTTCGATCAACTGCGCCCGCAGCAGCGTTCGAGCCGTCCAGTGTTTCCCAACCAGAAGGACTCGGGACATGTTGAGATGAGTATAGCTGAATCTCCCGAGGCTTCAGTGACTTGAGCGAAGGGCCAGTTTCCAGGTTGCGCGACGATACGCCCAGGATGTGCTGGGTGCGAGCGACACTTCTATGTGTAGCGCGTTTTACAGCCAGGTGGAGAATTAGAACATCACCCGGCTGCCGTCCGCTTACCGTAACCGCCAAACACCAGGGGATATTGTCGAAACAGCGCAATACACAACTGCGTCTATCGCCCTAACAACCCTTTCAATGTGATTTTCCACGAATGTAAGGTCCGACTGACTTATAGGCCAGGGCTCGCGGACAGACGTCGGCTGGAGGTCCCCCTCGTGCGCGATTTTGTTGCGGCGTTGAACTATGAGGGACAGATCTCTCTTTAGAAGCTTCGCTTGGCTCGTTTTCGTCGCCGCAGTTGCGCCAAGGTTCAGCGCCACTTCATTCCACAGCTCAACGTTGGAGCATAGTCTCACGCCTTCCGCAATCTTCTCTGGATCTTGATATGTCAGGTAACCCAGCTGGTCCCGAGCTTCTAAGTCGAAAGCCGCGCTTGCGTCAGACGCTGTCGCCGCGGCACGAATTCGATCGAGAGTTTCATTCGAAAGTCGGAACTTGAGGTATGCTGGAGTTGCCGGACGCCCTCCCTCGAAGGTGGCGAGCATTAGCTGAGCGACAAGTTCATGAATGTAGAGGTCGAGGGCGCTCAGTCGCGCGACCCACTCAGCTCGTAATAACTCGTCAGGACATAAGACGCTGGAGACATTGTTTGCGAGGTAGGCGTGGAGAGCCGAGAGTTCGGCGCACCGGCCCCACACCCCTTCAAAGTGCTCTATTGGCGTCACAACCCTCTCACTCAGTTAGGATAAAGACTTTGTCTGCGCAATCACCGAAAGCTTCAGCGAATTTTGCCATACTCTCCTCGCTCTGCTCCCAAACCGCGCCTTGCTGGCCGGTTTGTTGCGCTGTTAACGCGTAGACAGGAACTTGATGCTCTTGAGACAACGCGATCAGGCTGTTGAAATCCGCAACTTCGAGGATGGGACTCCACGGCTCAACGCCCAACCGTTCTCTGAATTTCTGGGCATCAACCATGGCCGCTTTTTCGAGCGACGGTATGAGGGTTGTTTTCAGGCCCTCAACAAGCTGATTGATCCAGCTCTGGAACGCTTTGCTAGCTTTTCCCATGCGTGGTCGGTATTTTTGGATCACCGCACCAATGAAGCGGATATGCGGTTTCGGAAACGGGTAGTCGGCGTTTGTTAGTGTTTCAATTCCGTAGGCCGTGTCGGCCCATGCTTTCCATCGCGGTAGAGTCTTCGCAAGGGAACTTAGCGCCATTGCTGAAAAGTAGTCGGGATGCAAAGGCACGATAAAGTAGTCGCTCGTCGCCATGAGGTTCTGATTCAGTGGCCCCAGGCTAGGACTCATGTCCACTAAGATGAAGTCGGCACAGTACTTTTCGGCCGTCTCATCCAAGAGAAAACGAATCGATCCAGGAAGGTTGCGGAGAGCCAACAGGGAGCCGCTAAGCTCTTGCGCAATGCCCAGAGTCGTCTCGTATTCGGCAAGACCAATGTGTCCCGGCAGAAGAAGTAAATTATCGTTCCCTTCAACCTTAACGCACTCCACCGGTGCGATTTGGCGTGGCTGCGATTCGAACGCCGGAGCAAGCCCGTCTTTGGCATTATTTGGTTGAGCTCCGTTATAGATGGCCGAAAGATCATCCACTTGCCTGAATCCCATGACCATACCGGTCAAGTTACATTGGGGATCGAAATCTGCAAGTAACACTTTCTTGCCTTTTAGAGCCATCATCCAACCCAAATTGAATGCCGTAGTTGTCTTGCTAACGCCACCCTTGTGATTGAACAAACAAATGATCTTGGCCATTGCACGCTCTCGGTTAGGAGGATGGCAGAGAGTTTACCACATGCACCGGATGGCTTGAGAGAAAGCCATGATGGGGAGTGCCAGACTCCACCGATTCTCGATACGTGTGGAGACGCGCTTCGTCGGCAGGAATGAAGGGCCACAGGTCAACGTTCAGGCCGGAGCCACGCAAGGCGGGGACCTGAGAATCCGCCTTTGCGTCAGAATCACTGGTTCCGCTTTCAGGTAGCGTGAGTTGCGAGCGGCAGAGAGACGTACTGTCGGCAAACCGAGGTATGGTCCGGCTTATCACCTTGCCGAATTGTGCCTGGATCACTGCGAACTTGAAACAGTCTGCGTAGACTAACACGGCCTTATTGGAACTGCCCCGCGCCCAGTGACTTATGCCCCGACCGGGCGCTTATGGACATTCAGCGCCGGGAATGTGCTAAGCTGGGCCGAGCAAGCGGTGAAAGCTTTAGATCGGCGCTTGGCGCCGTGCGCCGATAGGTAACTTCGAACGCCACCCTCCTGGATACCGCCTATGAAGATCCTGATCGCAGGGTCGAGCGGACTGATAGGTTCAGCGCTGATTCCCGCCTTGAATGCCCAAGGGCGCCAAGTGGTCCGGTTGGTGCGTCAGAGGGTGAATGGCGAGGAGGGCGTGGCGCGGTGGGACCCGGAAGCCGGAAAGCTCGATCCCGGCGCTTTTGAGGGCGTCGATGCAGTGGTGAATCTTGCCGGGGAAAACATCGGCGCAGCGCGCTGGACTCCGGAGCGGAAGGCCCGGCTGCGTGAAAGCCGCGTGCGAGGAACCACGCTCCTGTCAGAAACCCTGGCACAACTGGCCCACCCGCCGGAAGTGCTGGTTTCGGCTTCCGCGGTTGGCTACTACGGCTCACGCGGCGACGAAGCGCTCTCGGAGGATAAACCGCCCGGCACAGGCTTTCTGCCGGAGGTTTGCGTGGCATGGGAGGCCGCGACGGAGCCCGCAAGGCAACGCGGGGTTCGGGTCGTCAACTTGCGAATCGGCATGGTCTTGAGTGGCAAGGGCGGCGCATTACAACCGATGGCATCGGCATTCAAAATGGGCGTGGGAGGAAAGCTCGGCGACGGCCGGCAGTTCATGGGCTGGATTGCCATCGACGACCTTACCAGCGCGATCCTGCATGTGATTAGAGACCATACTTTTAACGGCCCCGTGAATGCCGTCGCGCCGAATCCCGCGCGCAACGTGGAATTTACCAAGGCTCTGGGAAAGGTTCTCGGCCGCCCAACGATTTTTTCGATGCCCGCCTTTGCGGTGCGTTTAGTATTTGGAGAGATGGCGGATGCCCTGCTCCTGGCAAGCGCCCGGGTTGAACCTGTGCGTCTTTTGGCCGGAGGGTTCATGTTCCAGTATCCGGAGCTTGAGGGGGCGCTTCGGCACGTCCTGGGAAGGGTGTATACTTAACAGATACGCCCATGAGAATCAAAGTTTTGTTTTTTGGACTGACTCACGACCTGACAGGCCTTCAGGAAGACCAGGTTGATCTCGAAGAAGGCGGCAGTCTCGAACACCTGCGGCGCCTCTACGAAAGCCGATTCCCGCGCCTTCGTGAGCTTGCCGATTCCCTGCTGTTTGCGGTAAATCAGCAGGTTGCAGACCGCGCAGCCCTTTTGCATGAGGGTGACGAGGTGGCCTTTATGCCGCCGGTCAGCGGCGGTTCCGGCAACGACGTTTACCGCATCACTCGGGAGAAGATTCGTGCCGCCGAGCTTGCGGAGTCCCTTAAGGACAGGCAGGATGGAGCGGTCGTGATTTTTGAAGGCATTGTGCGCGAGCAATCCCACGGGCGCAAGACGCTTTATCTTGAGTACGAAGCTTATGAGGCCATGGCCGTTCGCAAAATGGAGGAAATCGGAGCCGAGGCAAAAAGGAAGTTTGAGATCAACAACGTCGGAATGATTCATCGGGTGGGAAAGTTGGAAATCGGAGAAACCAGTGTGGCGATTGTGGTAACCGCCGCGCATCGCGAGGCCGCCTTTGAGGCCTGCCATTACGCCATCGATCGCCTGAAACAAGCGGTGCCCATCTGGAAGAAAGAGTATTTTGAAGACGGCGGCGTATGGGGCGAAGGCCAGAAGCCGGTGCTCGTCGAGGCTAAAGGATAATCGTGCGTCGCAGGAGTCCATTGGCGTTGTAGCTTGACAAAGAAATCGGGTTCGAGGTCTATCGGAAAATGGAAAACTATTTAAGTGTGGCGGTAGAAATCGCTCGCGAGGCAGGGCTATTACTCGCGCAGCATTCAAAACGGCCTATTGAGATTTCCTACAAGCGAAAATCGGACCTGGTGACGCAAGCCGACCGGAGCTCGGAGGCATTGATTATCGACCGCCTTCACCGGCATTTCCCCGATCACGCGGTGGTCGCTGAAGAAGGAGGAGGGCAAGCCACCGGTTCTGAATACTGCTGGTACGTTGATCCCCTGGATGGCACCACCAATTTCGCGCATGGCTTTCCGGTGTATTGCGTGAGCATCGCTTTGGCCTTCCGCGGAGAAGTTATCGCCGGAGTTGTTTACGACCCCAGCCGGGAAGAATTATTCCAGGCGGAACGCGGCTCGGGCGCGTATCTGAACAACCAACGGATCAGTGCTTCGAAAACCGCGAACCTCTCCGAAGGCCTGCTCGCCACCGGCTTCCCGCCCTTCGCAACGAACCACGACCTGAACCTCCAGTTCTTTTTTAAGCTGACTCGCCTTTCGCACGGAATCCGTCGTGCGGGCGCCGCGGCTTTGGATCTCTGCTCGGTGGCCGCCGGACGCTTCGAGGGTTTTTGGGAACTCAAGCTGAATTCCTGGGACAAGGCGGCGGGCGCCTTGCTGGTGATGGAAGCGGGAGGCCGGGTCACGGACCTTACGGGCGGCCCTTTTAGCCTTCAGCGGGATGAGATTTTCGCCTCGAATGGTTTGGTTCATGATTCCATGCTGCAAGTTTTTTCGGAAACCCTGGAAGAGCATAAGAAGGTTGAGTGCAGCCAGGAACGCTGTTGACTGCCTTTTGCGCCGGTGATGTATCAGCTTCCAAACGTGGGGAAGAATGATGAGGAAGCCCTTGGGATCTAAGCGCTATGCCAGGCGCTGCGGACTGATCACGCTGTCGCTTTCGGGGCGCGAGACCCGGCTTCCCCGGCGGGGCCGGTCGCCGGACCCGGAAATCACCGAGATGGACATTCACCTGCGCAGGCTGGGCCCGGCGCACGATGGCCTGAGGGTTGTCCACCTTACCGATATTCACCACAGCTTGTACACACCGCTGGAAGATGTGGAGCGGGCCGTTGACCTCGCCAATCAACTCCATCCGGACCTGGTGGCCCTGACCGGCGATTACGTTACCTTCTCACCGTCGTATATCTGGCCGGTGGCGAGAGTCCTGGGAAAGTTGAGAGCCAGGCTGGGAATCTTTGCCGTCCTTGGAAACCACGATTTCCAAGTGGACCCGAATGCGATGACGCAGGCCCTCGAGGCCCAGCAGATCCGCGTGCTTCGCAATTCGCACTTCGCTCTGCACACGGATCGCACGCGGCTGTGGCTGCTGGGCGTTGACGACCTCTGGTGGGGCGCCGATGACCTGGAAGCCGTAGTTCACGATATCCCCTCCCACGATCCCAAAATCCTGCTTTGTCATAACCCCATGGGGATCCGCATGGCGGCGGAGCGCCATATCGATTTGGTTCTTTCCGGTCACACGCATGGCGGCCAGGTTCGGCTGCCGTGGGTGGGCGCCTTATACGGAAATCCTAAGCTCGGCAGACGTTTTATTCAAGGCTGGAATCGCCTTGACGGCACGCAGATTTACGTCAGCCGGGGAATCGGCAAGGTGCTTTTGCCCTTGCGCGTTGGCTGCCCGCCGGAGATCGCCTGCCTGCGCCTGCGTTCGGGAACCTCCCCAAAACCAATCTGAGCCATCACCTGGATGCGGCAATGGCATCGCGTGCAGGGACCGGGAAACACGTACAACGACGATCGTGATACCAGGGAGCATTTCCCGCACGCCCGATGACTGAGCGCGAGCAACGGGGTAAATATTACCCGGTGTGCAACGGTGAAGCAGTTTTGCCGTTTTTGCGGATTTACGACTTCCTGTTGTAATCATAACTAGCTGATAATAGATAAGTTACATGTTGAGACTATTTTTGGCGGCAAAATCCCAGATGTCCCATTCCGGTGTTATCGGACCGTGAGTAGCCTACATATAAAGCCTAGCTACGGACAGAGCCTTCCTGTCCGCGGGCCTTTTGACGCGGGACTAACCCGCGGCCAACTCAAGCCGCGAGTTCAACGCCGCTCCCCGCCGCTCCCCGCGACCGGAGAAGTGTGGTTTCGGCGCAGGGGAGGACTCTGCCCTCCCGCAAGCCGTGGCGCGTAGCGCGGTTCTTCTCCCGCCACGCCAACAACAACCCGGGAGCCCAGAGGGCTCCCCTACCAAACCAACCCTGATCGCACCCATCGCAAAAACCGCGATGGATGCGCCACCCACGATTTAAGCGTGGCTTGCCGACGAAGATCGTTTTGCCCTCCTTGTCCCGGAGCCAGTAGACCCCTTGCGCGTTCGGCGCCTTGAACTCGATCCAGGACTTGCTCCAGGCGTAGTCATGGCTTTTGGTTTCGATCATGTCACACCTCCCTCGGCGCCACCCGCGGAAATTACCGCACCGCATGGCGCGACGCAAGGGTTAAAAGCCGCGGATCTAAAGATCTACCCGCTGCCCCGGGTTCCGCGTCGCCATCTCGGCAGGAGCCAGTAGGCCTCAAGGTACACAACAGCGACTGCTACGAGGGTCGCTACCGGATGTTCTAAATAGGATAGGTAGAGCGCGGAGCCGAAACACAACGCTGCCCCATACAGCAGGAACGTAGCCAACGGTGGCGTGCGCGGAAAGCCGGCCACGGCCAGCAGCAGGGGAACCAGGAAGACGTTGACAACTGGGAACCATCCGGGCAGGAAACCCCGAATTGCCTGCACAACCTTAAATGATTCGCCAGTCGCGGCCAAGGCGAGCCAGCACACGGTGATTCCGACGGTCGCAAGGGCTATGATGACTCCCCTTTTTTCGCTGCGCACCAGCCCCTCCTTAGTGCAAACGCCCCACGCACCTGTGAATCGCCGTGGCCAACTCCACATCCGTATAAGCCCAGCCAGCAGCACCTGCCCACTTCGTGGCAGATTCGATGGTTCCGGCCGCCTTTGGAACAATCACCTTGGAGGACGTTCCCCAAGCTGTGAATCGACCGGGGCTGGCGCAGACCCTGGTTTTGAGGGTCTGCGATTTCACGGAAGGGACTGGTTGGAATGAACGCAGGAAGCCCGTAAGGGCGATTCGTGAATCGCCCCTGCATCGCAAACACCGCGATGGATGCGATTCCAGGGCTGTCCCGCGTACCCGTTTTCTCGGCGCATTATACACCCCGGCGAGCGCTAGCCCCGGATTCGGATTCAGCCCGAACGCAGACAAAATTGTAGGGGCGGCCGTGCGCCGGGTTATTCGTGATCGCTCATCGAGGGTGGTGTGTCGCCGGGGGCGCTTCCCCAGTTTTTGTTCGGCCGCGGTCCCATGCGCAGCTCCAGCGCTCCGCCTTGGTTGATATCCTGCTGGGTAAACCAAGGCTTGGCGAGCGGCTTTCCGTTAAGAGTCGCAGACTGGATATACTTGTTGCGCGTTGAAACGCCGTCTGCGCTGACGGTGAACGTCCGGCCGCCTGGCAAATGGATCGTCGTTTTTTCGAACAGCGGGCTGCCCATCACATAATAGGGATCGCCCGGACAAAAGGGATAAAAGCCCATCGCGGAAAACACATACCACGCTCCCAGCGCGCCCTGGTCGTCATCGCCGGGAATTCCCATCGGGGCATCGTTGTACCAGACTTCCATAATCTCCCGAATCATCTTCTGGGCTTTCCAGGGCTCTCCGGCAAAATCATACATATAGGCGATGTCGAAACTCGGCTCATTCCCCTGCGCGTAGTTTCCAATCAAGCCCGTCATGTCCGGAAACTTGGCCAGGAACTTAAACTTGGGAATTCCGCCGTATTGTTCCTCAAACAAAGTGTCCAGCTTATTGAGAAACGCCTTCCGCCCGCCGAACAACCGGATGAGCCCCGCCACGTCGTGCTGGACGTTGAAGGTCCACACCCAGGCGTTGCACTCCGCAAAATAGTCGCGGCCGCCCGGGCCGCTCGGAAGGATCGGATTGAATCCCTTCACCCATTCACCATCCGCGGACTTCGGCGCCATAAAGCCAATGGACTTGTCGAAGACGTTTTTGTAATTGTGCGCCATCCGGATGAATCGGTCGTAATCCCGCGTGTGGCCCAGCGCTTTCGCCATCATGGCGACGCACCAGTCGTCATAAGCCGCTTCCAGCGTTACCGAGACCGCCTGCCGCCTCTCGAACGGGTGGACTTCGGGGTTCGTCTCCTTTTCTCCCTCCTTGAGTGCGGGGAAAAAGCCTTTTTCCAGATAGATTTTATCGAGCCCCGTCATCTCTCCCCTTCTCCACGGAAGCAGGGTCGAGTGGAGCGCATCATGCTTCATCGCCTCATACGCCTTCTCAACATCAAAGTCGCGATATCCCTTGAAGTATGTATCCGCGATCAGCTCATCGGCGTGATGGCCGATCATGGCGGCAAACTCTCCCTCCACTCTCGGAAACGACGGCAGCCAGCCCCATTGCTCATCCATCCGCACGAGGGATTGAACAATGTCTTCCTGCTGCCGGGGATTGAGAAGGAGCTGCAAGGGGTGCTCGCACCGGAAGGTATCCCACAATTGGTCGTGAGTGTAAAAAACTCTGCCGTTGGAATTGTGGACCTTATGGTCGAACCCGCTGTAATACCGGCCGTCTTCGGTAATATCCATCATATTTTCTTCTGCGCGGTAGAGCGAGCTGTAAAGGATGATCTTCTGTTTTTCCGTTCCGCCTTCCACCTCGATTTTCCCCAGCAGCTTGTTCCAGGCTGACTTCGTTTGCTGTTTTCTCAGTGCAAAATTCCAACCTTCGATCGCCTCATGCAAATTCTTTTTTGCCTGATCGAGACCGATAAAGGACAGCCCGGCTTTGACCTCGACTTCTTCACTCCCCGCGCCGGCAAAGTTCAGCGTGAATCCAACCTTCTCCCCTTCCAGCCGCCGCGCCTCCTCAGGCTTCCCATCGTATTTCCAGGACGCTGCGCCATCGGAGGGTTTGGAAAATTCAAGATAGAAATAATAAGGGACGTCGTGGAGGATCACAGACCCCTCGACAATGGCCGGAGAAACGATTCGCATCCAGCCCTGATCGTCCATCATGATATTGATGCGCCGGCTCCCGGCTGAAGGGAATCGGAAGCGATAAAAGATTGCGAAATGGCCCACCGTGTAGGAGGCCTCGATGTTGGAGTCTTCAAGCAACCCTTCGTAGTAATAAGGGGTTCGGGTTTCAAAGTCGCGGTCAAAACTTGAGGCAAGCGCGGCGGGATCGGTCACGAGGCTGCCGGTCGCCGGCATCAGCGATACGCCGCCCGCCGGGAAGCCGTAGATCTTGGTCGCCAGGTACGAATCTCTGAGGCCTGGATTTAGCAGCGGAGTTACCTGCGGATAGCCGTGCGGCAATTGCACCATCGGCCGGGTGCTCGTAAGCAGAAGGCTGATGCCGCCGATCGCGGGCCTTACGTAATCGACCGGCTCCTTTTCCGAACGCCCGGAAGCGATGGAAGCAAAAATCATAAAAACGCACGTCACATAAGCTGGAAAGAGTTTCCTCATGGTTGCTCTCCCTGAATCCTGCACGGCGCCTGGCGCATCCATTGCGACTTCTCTATTGAGCGTTACAAAATATAGTGACAACTCTTACCGAAATCAAGAAGGGTAGCCACGGTTGGCGTATTCCCAGCCGTGGACATTTCCCAATTGAAGAACCCACAGTCAGAAGAGCACTGACTGTGGCCCGCTGGCCATGAACCGCCGCCAACAATCTGCGTGAAAAGAAAGGGCGCGGATTTATCCGCTACCCGCTGAGTATGGCTACCAGCTTTGGCCGAGCTGCGAGGCCGGAACTCTTCCGGGCACAAGGTACTGGGGTGCGTCGGAAAGGGTTACTGAGATTTCTCCCTTGGCGGGGGACCGGAAACCTGCATTTTTGCCGTCATAACTAATGATTGAGAAACCTGCCGTCCGGGCGGGAATCGCGGCCGTGTGCGGCGAACTTGAGGTGGTCCAAACAGCTAAACGGACCGCCTGCCCGCGGCGAAAAACGAGGGCGTAATCGTCAGGCTGCCCAAGCTGCAATCGCTTTTCAAAGCGGTAGCCGGCTAGCATGTGCGCGAGCGTTCGGGCAGCCCGGTACGCAGGCTTGGGGGTATAAACAGGACGCCGGCCTGGATGGTAAGGGAAGCGCACCAACCCGAAGTGGTGCTCCGTGTTGTGGGGATCGGGCCCATCATCGTGCCAGTCGTACCAGATCGAAACCGGAATACTATTGGAAAGGTCCGTCAGCCATTCGCGCGCCAGGAACAGCGCCTGCATCCTGTCCGTTCCGTTCCACTTGGAAGCAACCGTATAGCCCCACTCGCCGGCGATGACGGGGATATGTTTTCCGGGCGGCGCGTATTCGGCAATCAGTTGGCGCAGAGCACGGTAGTCCGGAGCTGCGGTTTCCGGGTCGGCATGGCGATAGGGATGGACGGAGACGGCCGACCAGTATTTCAGCATTCCTGCCTTAAAACACGCCTCCAAAAACGGCAGAACCTTTGGGCCGGCGCCTGCGACCGCCGGACCGATGAAGGTGGCGTTCGCATCGGCTTCTCGAATTGCTTTTCCGGTTGCGAGCGCCAGCTTGGCGTAGTTTGAGACATTGGACTCAGGCTTCCAGAATTCGCCGTTCGGCTCATTCCACATTTCCCACAGGATGCCTTTGCCGCGGAAATGGCGAACCGCAGCCGCAGCCCAGCGCGCAAACGCCTGGCGCCCTTCTTCGGAGTAAGGAGCAAGCCCTCGGTCGTAAAGCGGGTTCCCGTAGTCGAGGATGAAAATGGCCCGGATGCGGTGAGCCTCAAGCGCCGCCATCAGCCCGTCATAAGCCGCAAAGTCATATTGTCCCTTTTGGCGCTCGGTGGATTCCCATGTGAAATCCATTCGAATCCAACGGACTCCCGTGCTCGCCAGCATCCTCATTTCGCCCGGACGCGGCGTGGTGAAATGAATGTTCACGCCCACCGCTTCAGGAACATCGGGGTGAAGAGGAATCTGGGCTGAAGCCGGCGGCGCGGCCATTCCGCAGGCCCACAGGATGAATGCAGACAATAACCCGTTCCGTAGTTTGCGCAGGAACAATGATCGTGTGTTCATGACTGAATTTCCCCCAGCGGGTGGCGCATACATTGCTGCTTCTGCAATGTGTGCGGCCACCGATCACTGCGAAATTAAGATAACGGTATACACCGCGTGCGGGTGAAATGCAACAACACAAATCGCTCAATCACCAATGCCTTGCGGAGGGTTTAACGCGTCACGGCGTACTCAACCGAGCGGGGGTTGGTGATGTGCTTGGAGGCCTCGAGGATTTCCATCCCCACGATGTTGCCGTCCTTGTCGTAGTCGAGGATCACCCCAGGCTTATCTTCGTCGCTTTCCTCGACAGGCGCGTCGCTGAGCAGGATTCGCAACACGTCCACTTCGGGGTCGTAGGTTACTTTCACGATCTCTCCCCGTATTTCTCAATCTTTGGTTGTCCGGTAGGCTGTCACAACCCTTGCCGGGTCTACAGAATCATCCACAATGACCCTCAACAGGAACATCTTACCACCGATTTCGCACTTCGACTGGTAGGCCTTCGCCGCTCCTCTTTCCGGCACAATTTGATCGGGCTTTTGGAGAACCGCCTCAAGCAAGGCCAGAGGGATTGCGCGCCGCTCGATTTCCTGGAGCACATGTCGGGAGAGTATGTATTTCACCGGATGTCCGATCCAAACGACAACGCCCTGCCGGCCGACAGGCCATAACCGCCGAAATTAAGATAACGGTATACACCGCGTGCGGGTGGAATGCAAGGGAAGTTACGGGTTGGGGATTAGGGATTGGGGGACGAACCAATTACGAATTGCAAATTACGAATGACGGCGAGTTAGGAGTTCTGGGTGATGGATGATGAGTTGCGAATTATGAATTGTGAACGGCGAATGCAGGGAACGGAAGTGAGAAGCCAAGGGGAGGAAAGGGCGGGCCTTTAATCCAGGAAGGGGTTGACGGCGCGCACGGTGCCATACAGGCGGTCATGCTCAAAGTCCTCCGAATACAACTCCGAGAGGCCGTAGTGCTCTGCATAAGCCCACAGATGAGCGTCAAACCACGCGAGCTGATACGCCGCCGCGCCCCGCACGGCAGTGCGAACCAGGGCTTCGTTGGGATAGAGCACCACAAACTGATCCAGCATTTGCTCGGCCTCGAAGCCAGCATCCAGCTTGGTCATCAGGGCTGGCCCGCCGGGCCGCTGGCGCGTTGCCGCGGCCACAAACTCAATAATGGCCTGATGGGGAATCCGCAGCGAATCCTGCGCGATGCCGCGCCGGAGCAATTCCGTGGCAATCGCCTGCTTGCGCGGAGAGGCAGGATCGAAACGGTAAACGAGGACGTTCGTATCAACCAGAGCGGCCACGGCGATAGAGATCCTCTCGTTTCCAGCCGCGCTCGATCTCGTGGGGTTTCGCAACTTCTGGAACCGCGCCCGGCTCAGGATTCGCCTCGCGGCGGCGTTGGCGCTCTGTAGCTTGATCAAACAGAATTAAGCGCTCTTCCGCCGTCCGGGCATGTCCGTTTCCTCCCGGAGAATTTGCCGGAATCACGCGAATCGAGTCACCCGCGGCGATCCATTCAAGCTCGTCGCCGGGGCGGATTCCGTAGCGGTCCGCAATGGCCTTGGGGACGGTAAGTTGCAGTTTGCTGGTGACTTTTGCCATGTCCTTACTATAACAAGGATTGATTCCTTGTCAAGGGACATAAAGTGGAACGGGCTAGCTTGGAGCGAGCCCGTTCTTGGCCGGCGATGAGGACATTGCCGCTACAAAACAAAAACGCCCCAGCACAAGGCTGAGGCGTTTTTTGATTTTAATCCCGGCGGCGACCAACTCTCCCACGCAGTCGCCCGCGCAGTACCATGGGCCCTGGAGGGCTTAACTACCGTGTTCGGGATGGGAACGGGTGTGACCCCTCCGGTATAGCCGCCGGAAAACTTGTTTAGAACAGAATTCAGAAGTCAGGAGACAGGAGTCAGAAATATGGAATTCCACCTTTCCTTCTGGCTTCTGACTGCTGACTTCCGAATTCTGCTTTTCTGAATAGTGTGGCGTCGAATGTGTCGCAAAGGCGAAGGATTGTCGGATTGGTCGATTTGGTAATTTTCTGATTGAAAAGCTTCAGAACCGCCTTGCAATCAGGCAATCGTCAATCGGTCAATCGTGTGTATGCTGAGTAGAATTTATGGTCAAGCCGAACGGGCGATTAGGACCGGTAAGCTGAACGCATTGCTGCGCTTACACATCCGGCCTATCAACGCGGTAGTCTTCCGCGGCCCTTCATAGGGTTCTCCATGAGTAGCTGACTCACATTTCACCCTTGGGAGATCAGATCTTGGGGCGCGCTTCCCACTTAGATGCTTTCAGCGGTTATCGCTTCCAGACTTCGCTACCCAGCCATGCCACTGGCGTGACAGCTGGTACACAAGAGGTCTGTCCATCCCGGTCCTCTCGTACTAGGGACAGCCCCCCTCAAATCTCCTACGCCCACACCAGATAGGGACCGAACTGTCTCGCGACGTTCTGAACCCAGCTCACGTACCGCTTTAATGGGCGAACAGCCCAACCCTTGGAACCTTCTACAGCTCCA
>Ga0307372_10000255_pt1 | contig 95091 bp, 81 predicted proteins | sample OX1MG_FD_202533 | JGI IMG/M metagenome (GOLD analysis project Ga0307372, IMG submission 202533) | Soil microbial communities from Risofladan, Vaasa, Finland - OX-1 | ecosystem: Environmental > Terrestrial > Soil > Coastal area > Acid sulfate soil | place: Finland: Risofladan, Vaasa | collected... | reverse complement strand
CGACTTCCTACCACCCTTGCCGGGTTGCATTTGGTGGTGTTCGCTTGTCTCATGCTTCATCAATGGACGGCCTTTTCTAGTCCTTGACCAGTTTTTGAGTTCGAGTCCCTAACAGGCTCTAGTAAGAGACGACTATGACCGCCGCCAGGTACATCACGCAAATCTAAATTAATTTTTCCGCAGAAAGCGAAAATTTCTGCCATTTGCCGGGCTTTCCAATTTTCACCGTTGACTCGATAAGGTAAATCTAAACCAAGAATGCCCGATGGTGCTGCCATACGACGCCATGATAAGGGAGAGTACCAATCAGGAGTTCCCGACAGTTTTTGTTCTATCTGGATTAGTTCTGAAATTGGGTTTATGTCTGCCATTATGTCTCCTATATGAATTAAACAAGATGGAGAAGAAATGTTTGATAAAGAAGTACACTGTAAAATATATGATATAATGATAGCACAAATTTGTAAATGTAAATAGTACTGATTAATATCGGTCGCAAAAACTTGACTCTTATACCGAAACGTGTAATAGTGCTATACTTCTTAAGAGAGTAAAGAGCTAGAAGAGCAAAGTAGCAGCGGCCATATACAAAAAAGTACGCTTCAAGTAAAAAAGACTTCCTGCCAAATTTCCCAAAACCCTTGACAACCACGCATATCAATGGTATATATTAACCAGTAACAAAAAACTGCATAATTAAAAGCGATGCAGGGACGAGTAACGGTTTTCGTCGCAGGTAGAGAGCGGGCGGCTGCTGAAAAGCCCGTATGTGAACAGACCGTGAAAAAAGACCCGAAGCTGCAAGAAGAAATCGCGTGCATAGCGCGAGAGTAGAACTTTGCCGGATGCCCCGTAACAGGCGCGAGTACACATATGTGTACTCATGAGACCGATACACTGCTGTATTGGTAATGAAGGTGGTACCACGAGAGCCATTATGACGCTCTTCGTCCTTTACTGAGAGGATGAAGGGCTTTTTTGTTGGCATTTTATCCTCCCACAAACGCTATTATCCAGTCTTTCCAGATCAAACAATAAATTATAGTGAAAAGCCTTGAAGGGACGAGTAACGGGCAACGGTAGCAGCCAGAGAGCGAACAGGCGCTGAGAAGTTCGTCTGCCAACCACCCGCGAATAAAACCCGGAAGCCGGGAGAAGAAATCGCCACAACGCGAAAGTAGAACTCCGCCGGACAGCCCACCGTTACCGGGCCAGGGTTCACCGTCACGCCGCAGGCGTGTAGGGGTCCGATTTATCGCACCCCCACCGGTTGAACCCACAGAGGCCATCACCGCGAGGTGTTGGCGAATGAAGGTGGTATCACGAGAGACGTATTACACGCTTTTCGTCCTTAGGCAACAGAGGACGAAAAGCGTTTTTGTTTGTCGAAAATTTTTGAACGTCGTTGATAATTTTGCAACAGAGGAGAAACGAATCATGGAATTGATGGCACAGTGTCCTGAGTGTGAAGCGGAAATTGTCTTGCGCAATGTGATGATGGGCGAGATTATCTTTTGCCCCGAATGCAACGCGGAACTGGAAGTAATAAGCCTCGAACCACCTGCGTTGGGGTTAGCCCCACAGGTTGAAGAGGATTGGGGAGAATAGGGTTATGCGTATCGCTCTACTGGCCTCACGTATTCGCGTGGAGGAGAAATTGCTGATCGAGGCACTACGCAGGCGTGCAATTGACTTTGACATCATTGATGATGGCGAGTTGCTGTTTGACCTGTCGTGTCCCGATGATCGCTGGTCGGCGTATGATGCCGTATTGTGTCGCAGCGTGAGCCAGTCGCGAGGTCTGGCAGTACTGCACGTGCTGGAACAGTGGGGCATTCCTGTCTGCAACTCTGCTGCTGTTACCGCGACCTGCAACGACAAATTGCTGACGACGCTGGCATTGATGCGCAACGGCGTACCAGTGCCGCGCACGCTGCTTGCGTTTGACGCGGATGTAGCGGTGCAGGGTATTGAGCAAAAGATGAGTTATCCCGTTGTCTTCAAGCCCACGACCGGCTCGTGGGGACGCTTGCTGGCGCGTATCAACGACCGCGACGCGGCGGAGGCGGTGCTGGAACATCAGGAGACGCTAGGTGGCTTCCAGCACCATATCCACTATATCCAGGAGTATGTTGCCAAGCCGCAACGCGATATCCGCGCCTTCGTCGTCGGCGACCGCACCATTTGCGCCATTTATCGCACCAGCGAGCATTGGGTCACGAACACCGCACGTGGTGCTGTTGCCACAAATTGTCCAATTACGCCCGAACTTGACCGCCTGTGTGTGCAAGCGGCCTCGGCTGTTGGCGGCGGTATCCTCGCGGTAGATGTGCTGGAAGATGCTGAGAGCGGCCTGCTGGTCAACGAAATCAACGCGACAATGGAGTTTCGTAACAGCATCGCTCCAACGGGCGTAGATATTCCCAACGCCATGCTCGATTATATTGAGCAGCGAGTAGCGAGAGGAGTGTTGCGATGAACCGCATAAGTGTCGCGATTGTTGGCGGGTCGGGCTACACGGCGGGAGAATTGCTGCGTGTGTTGCTGTTCCATCCGCAGGTAGAAATCACGCAGGTTGCTTCGAGCAGCCATGCCGGACACTATGTGCATAGCGTTCACCCGAATCTACGCAAGCTCTGCTCATTGCGATTCTGTCATACCGATGACCTGTCATCATGTGACATGCTGTTTCTCTGTCTACCGCATGGAGCATCATCTGAGAATATTGAGCGGTATCAAAAGCTTGCGCCACGCATTATTGATCTTTCAGCAGATTTTCGTTTGCGTTCGCCTGACCTGTACAGGCGCTGGTACGGCAGCGAGCATCATGAGCCAGCGCTGCTCTCATCAGCAGTTTATGGTCTACCTGAACTACACCGGGAGCAGTTGGGCGAGGCGACGTTAGTGAGCGGTACCGGCTGTATGGCGACGGCAGCAATTCTGGGACTGGCCCCGCTCTATCGTTCCGGGATCATCAATTTGTCATTGCCACTGGTAGTCGAAGCCAAAGTTGGTTCGTCCGCCGCCGGAGCCATGCCCGGTGCGAGTAGCCATCATCCTGACAGAAGCGGTGCTGTGCGTTCGTTCGAGCCGACTGGACATCGCCATACAGCAGAGTTGATCCAGGAATTAGGCGTGTTAGTATCAGGCAATACAGAATTACAACAAACGGTGGCTTTTTCCGCGACGGCGGTGGAACTGGTGCGCGGCGTTCTCATCACAGCCCATGCCTTTGTAAACGAGGATATTGATGAGCGACTCTTATGGCGGCTGTACCGCGAAGCCTACTCGCGTGAGCCATTCATACGGCTGGTCAAGGAGCGCACCGGTGTCTATCGCTATCCTGAACCCAAGATACTGGCAGGAAGCAATTTCTGCGATATCGGCTTTGAACTCGATGCCCCACAGCGCCGCGTAGTGGTGATGGCCGCGCTGGACAATCTGATGAAGGGTGCGGCTGGCAACGCCGTGCAAGCGCTCAATGTCATGTATGGCTGGGATGAGACGCTGGGATTGAACTTTCCCGGCTTGCATCCAGCCTAGCCACAGGAGAAACTACCATCACCTGTCCCCCGGACAGGGTGCCAGCACTGCAACGCTACTATCGTGGCTAGCTATCGCTCAGCAGTGCTGATAGGAGGATAATCATGACGCTTGTCGTAAAAATTGGTGGCGCAGCCGGTGTCGCCACAGCCAACATGCTGGACGAAGTGGCACAGTTGGTTTCAAGAGGAGAGCGAATTGTGCTGTTGCATGGCGGCTCCGACCTGACCAACGAATTATCCGAGCGGTTGGGCCATCCGGCGCGTACCGTCACCTCGCCCAACGGCATGAACAGTCGCTATACCGACGCCGAAACGCTGAATATCTTTGCGATGGCGGTTGCTGGCGCTATCAACACGGAGCTTGTTGCCGGATTGCAACAACGCGGCATCAACGCTCTCGGCCTCTGTGGCATTGATGGGCGTCTGCTGGTGGCGCGGCGCAAGTCTACTGTACGGACAGTGACGCCCGAAGGGCGCACCTTGCTCCTGCGTGATGACTACACCGGGCAGATAGAGCAGGTGAACGTCAGTTTGCTAGAGCAATTACTGGATACAGGCTACACGCCTGTTGTCGCTCCTCTGGCATTGAGCTACGAGGGCGAACGCTTGAATGTTGATGGAGACCGTGCCGCCGCCGCTATTGCTGTTGCCTTGCAAGCGGACACGCTGGCGTTGATGACCAATGTTCCCGGTCTGTTGCGCGATATCAACGACGCCGCATCGCTGATTCATACCATTCCCGCCGTTGAGATTGAGTCCTATATGACCTATGCACAGGGGCGTATGCGCAAGAAATTGTTGGGGGCGCAGGAGGCACTGCGCGGCGATGTGTCGCGGGTCTGCATCGGCAACGAATCGTTACAGGCGGTGCTGGGCGGAGCGGGAACAACGATAGCAAATTTCCCATCAGCGAACCCTACATGTAGGGGCCGGTTTACCGTGCCCACCGCCGATTTATCGGCCCCAGCCCGAATTACAGCCACATTAACAGTAGAAAGGAGCGTGAGATGATTGCAAATCTTGAAATGATGACGAATATGGAATTGGAAAATACTTATACGAGTGGTGTTTATAACAAACGCCCGGTGAATATTGTGCGCGGCGCGGGCGCTCTCTTATGGGATGCTGATGGACGTGAATATATTGATTGTTCCGCTGGACATGGCGTGGCGAATATTGGGCATGGCCGGACAGAGGTAGCCGCCGCACTGGCATTGCAGGCGCAACGGCTGATTACCTGCCCGGAGAGCGTCTACAACGATGTGCGTGCAAGTTTACTTGAACGGCTGGCACTGATTACGCCTGACAGTCTATCGCGCTTTTTCCTCTGCAACAGTGGAACGGAGGCAGTGGAAGGTGCGCTCAAGTTCGCACGTCTAGCGACGGGACGTACCGGCATTGTCGCTACCTTGCGCGGCTTTCACGGTCGCACGATGGGGGCGCTTTCAGCAACATGGGAACCGCATTACCGCGAACCGTTCGCGCCGCTCGTCCCCGGCGTGACGCATATTCGTTACAACGATATTGCGGCAGCAGAGAACGCGATTACGCATGAGACCGCCGCTGTGCTGCTCGAACTGGTGCAGGGCGAGGGTGGAGTCCATATAGCCACGCGAGAATATATACGCCGTGTCGCAGAACTCTGTTCCGAGCGCGGCGCGTTGCTTATCATTGACGAGGTACAGACTGGTTTCGGGCGTACAGGTCGCATGTTTGCTTGCGAGCATTACAATCTCACACCTGACATCCTCTGCCTCGCCAAGTCAATGGCCGGCGGCATCCCAATGGGCGCTATCTGTCTCGGCTCGCGGGTCATCGAGAGTGGTCGTATTCATAGCGGTGTTCATGGTAGCACCTTCGGCGGTAATCCATTGGCCTGTGCCGCCGCCCTGGAAACGCTTGCAATTCTTGAGCGCGAACAATTACCCACTCGTGCCGCCGAGTCCGGCTCGTACTTATTAGAGCGTTTGCAATCCCTGCATCTGCCGCTTATCCGCGAGGTGCGCGGCCTCGGCCTGATGATCGGCATTGAACTGCGCACCCGCGTTCAACCTTATCTCCAAGCCCTGTTGGCACGTGGTATTCTTGCCCTACCTGCCGGGCCAAACGTCATTCGCCTCCTACCACCCCTCGTCATCACCCGTGACCAGATTGGCTACGTAGTTGATGCAATTGCCGATGTGGTAGGGACCGATTTATCGCGTCCGCGCCCCCAACCACCACAAAGCACCCCCCCGGTAGGGACCGATTTATCGCGTCCGCGCCCCCAACCGTCCACAATACCCCAATTGACGGATATACAAATTGACCCAGAACGGACAGGCAATAATTCAGATACTGAAATCTCCCTCTTGCGCAACATGTTAACCATTCCCAGTTATTCGCGACAGGAAGGCGCGTTGGCTCGTTATCTCGTCGAACAGGCTCAATGTATGGGATTGGATGCATACATTGACGATGTAGGGAATATGGTTGCCCAGATACCGGGGACATCAGTTGAGCATGCAGAGCCAATTGTGTTGCTTGGTCACATGGATACCGTGACAGGTGTCATTCCCGTTCGGATAGAGGATGGCTTGCTGTATGGCCGTGGAGCGGTGGACGCGAAGGGACCGTTGGCGGCTTTCCTTTGTGCAGTCGCTCGTATAGCGCGAGGGAATGCGGACGCGATAAATCGGTCCCTACCGGTGGGAACGGTGCGGCGGCCAATTGTGGTGATTGGCGCGGTTGAGGAGGAGGCGGCTACATCACGCGGCGCACACGCGGTCGTAGATCGTTATCAGCCGAGTGCTTGCATTATTGGCGAGCCGAGTGGCAGTCACGCTGTGACTATTGGCTATAAAGGGCGTTTGCTGGTGGAGGGTTGTGTAGATCGCACGTCCAGCCACAGCGCAGGGCCGCGACAGGGCAGTAGCGAAGTAGCAACAGTTTTCTGGGAGCGTGCGCGTCGCTACGCTGCTGAATGGAACGAGCAACACGCCGGGAATTCCGCCTTTGCTGCGCTGATGCCTTCGTTACGCAGCATCAATAGCGAGCAAAATGGGCTGGTGGAACGGACACGCTTTTTGATTGGTTATCGTCTGCCGCCGAATTTTGCCACGTCGGCATTGCGAGAGCAGTTGTTGAATTGGGCGCGAGAAGATGGTGTGCAACTCAGTTTTTCGGGCGAGGAAGCTGCTTTTCAGAGCAACCGTGCGACACCGCTTGCCAGGGCGTTTATCGGGGCGATACGCGCCAACGGTGGACAGGCGGCCACCTTCAAGCATAAAACGGGAACGTCAGATATGAACGTGGTCGGACCGGTGTGGGGGCAGAATATCGTCGCCTATGGTCCAGGCGACTCCAGTCTTGACCATACACCCAATGAGCATATGCGGGTTGATGAATACCTGCACGCGATTGATGTGCTGGAACATGTGTTGCTGGCAATGGCCCAGCAAGAGGAGATATAACCATGAGGTCACTTGCGATACTCGATTCGACATTGCGCGAGGGGGAGCAGTTTTCCGGCGCGTTCTTTAGCCTTGAGCAACGTATCACGATTGCCCGGATGCTGGATGCAATCGGAGTGTCATTTATTGAGGTTCCATCACCTATCATTTCGCCTGAGATGCGGACGGCGGTGCAACAATTGTGCGAACTGAATTTGCGGGCGCACATCGTCACACATGTGCGCTGTGCTGAGGGCGATGTACAGGCCGCGTTAGAGATGCCAGTCTATGGCCTGAATCTCTTTTATGGCACCTCGACTGAATTGCGCACCTATAGTCACGGACGACGTGTTGAGCAGATGATCGCGGAGGCGGTTCCGCTCATTCGCACTATTCGCGCCGCCGGGCGCTATGTACGCTTCTCGGCAGAGGATGCCTTTCGCAGCGATTTAGTTGACTTATTAACTATCTTTGATGCCGTCGTGGAAGCAGGTGTGCAGCGTATCGGTCTGCCGGATACTGTCGGTATTGCCTCGCCGCGACAGGTCGAGCAACTGGTCTCGCTCTGTGCCGAACGCTATCCAAAAGTGGGCATCGAGTTTCATGGACATAACGATACGGGTTGCGCCATCGCCAATGTCTTTGCGGCGCTGGAGGGCGGTGCGGACTGCCTTGATGTGACAGTGCTTGGCGTTGGTGAGCGCAACGGCATTGCCTCGCTGAGCGGCCTGATTGCGCAACTCTACACGCACCATCCAGAACTTTTAGCAACATATGACCTGACACAACTCGCGCTTGTTGACCGCTATGTGGCGCAGTGTCTCAATCTGGTTATTCCGTTTAATACGCCCATCACCGCGCCGGGAGCCTTCACGCACCGCGCCGGTATTCACACAAAGGCGGTGTTGAATCACCCCGGAGCTTACGAGGTACTCAACCCGCTCGACTTCGGCCTTGCCCGGCACGTTGACCTCGGCTCGCGTTTCACCGGTCGCTACGCCGTCGGCCATCGCGCCGCAGCACTTGGTTTGCAACTCGATAATGACGAGGTGCGTCACCTCACGCTCGCCATCAAAGAGCGTGCCGAACAAAGTGCATTAAGCGCCGAAGCCGTGGATGCCTTCATTCACGCATGGCATAAGGAAAACGTCCTCCAACCTGTTGGTGAAATACGACGGTAACTGTAGGGGCGCAATTCATAGCGCCCAATTTGAAAGGAACATATCATGGGAACATTAACAGAAGAGATTTTCAGTCACAAGCTTGGGCGTCCTGTCACACAGGGCGAGACCGTTGTGGTAGATGTTGATCAGGTGATGAGCCACGATACCACCTCTCCACTGGCTATCCAGGCATTTCGTAAGCTGGTACCGCAAAGTGAAGGACGAGTCTTCAATCGTGAGCGTGCGCACATTGTATTTGACCATATTATTCCCGCCGCGACCATTGCCGCCGCCACATTGCATCGCGACGTGCGCAATTTCGCCAAAGAGCAGGATATGCCCATTTTACAGGAGGGGATTTGCCATCAAGTGATGCCTGAGCGCGGCTTTGTAATTCCTGGCGATATCATCGTTGGGGCCGATAGCCATTCCTGCACGTATGGCGCGTTGGGAGCGTTTGGGACAGGCATGGGGTCTACCGATATTGGCGTGGCCTATGCGACTGGACGTAGTTGGTTTGTAGTACCCACTACGATTAATGTCCATTTGACCGGCAGTTTGCAACATGGTGTCTATACCAAAGATGTCACGCTTGAAATCGTGCGGCAGGTGGGTGTTGACGGTGCCAACTATCGCGCTATCGAATATACCGGAGATTTTATCGAGCATTCTTCCGTCAGCGAACGTTTCACGCTTTGCAATATGGCAATCGAGATGGGCGGCAAGGCCGGTCTGGTTGCGCCAGACGAGACAACCGTGGCATGGTTACGTGGGCGCACAGAGCGTACCTATCCGATGCTTGCTCCACATAATCCACAGTACGAGCGCGTGGTAGAGATTGACGTGTCACAACTTCTCCCGATGGTAGCCTGTCCGCCCGATGTAAATATTGTTGCGCTGGCAGAAGAGATGGGGCATGTCGAGCTTGACCAGGTGTTTCTCGGCACCTGCACAAACGGGCGCCTGGATGATCTCGCTATTGCCGCCGAAATACTCCGTGGCAAGACCATCGCTCCGAGCCTACGCATGGTCGTTGTCCCGGCCTCACGTGAAATTTACCTGGAGGCAATGCGTCTCGGCTATCTTGAAATCTTCGCACGGGCGGGAGCGTCGGTAGGCACTCCTGGCTGCGGCCCCTGTATCGGGCGGCATTTCGGCGTGCTGGCACCAGGCGAACGCGCTCTGACAACGATGAACCGCAACTTCACCGGGCGCATGGGCGACCCCACGGCTGAAATCTATCTCGGCAGTCCTGCCACCGTCGCAGCGTCTGCTCTAACGGGACATATTACCGATCCTCGCGAATTTTTGTAATGACGAATACCCGTAGTACTCTGTCAAGCTTGAAAGAGCTAGTTGGCCTGTCATTCTGAGCGTAGCGAAGAATCGCTGGTGGCACAGTGAGATTCTTCGCTACGCTCAGAATGACAGCCAGAATGACAGCCAGCATGACAGCCAGCATGGCGCAATGAAGCTTGAAAGAGTAGTAGGGGCCGATTTATCGGCCACGCAGTTAACATTTGAAAGGAAAAACACACATGAGCCGAATATGGATGCTGGGCGATAACGTCAACACGGATGTTATCATCCCTGGACGCTATAATGTGACGACTGACCGGGCGCAATTGGCGCGTTATTGTCTTTGTGAGGCAGTGCCTGACTTCGCACGAGATGTACAGGCAGGCGATGTATTGATGGCGGGACACAACTTTGGCTGTGGCTCGTCGCGTGAACATGCTCCCGCCGCTATTCAAGCGTGTGGCGTGAAGGTAGTGATCGCTCGCAGTTTTGCCCGTATTTTCTATCGCAACGCGGTAAATATCGGTCTACCTGTGCTGGTATGCGAGGAGGCGGTGCTGGGCAGCGCCGATGGACAGCAGATCGAGGTGAACCTGGAGACGGGCGTGATTCAGAATATGGCGACGGGACAGCGTTTTCAGGCACAACCGCTGACGCCGTTTATAGCGGGTATTGTTGCCGCCGGTGGCATCATTGAGTATATCCGTCGAGAAGGAACGTTGCGATGAGCCAGCGACGACAGAGCGCCGTTCCCACGGTTTGTGTAGTGCCAGGCGATGACTCCGCGCCGGAGGTGGTACTGCCAACGGTAGAAGTTCTGCATGGGCTGGCTCCCGAAATCCATTTTGTGCATGCGGTGAGTGGGCGCGAAGGCATAGAACAGTACGGTTCGGCTTTCCCATATGAGACGCGCCGAGCCATTGACGAGGCCACCTGTACGCTCTTCGGAGCGAGCGGCGGCCCCAGCCGACCTGTGCTGTGGTACTTGCGTTGGGGCAAGGAGACCTTCGTCAACGTGCGACCCGTAAGCTGGCATCCCGGCTATCGTAGCCCCATGCTCCATCCCGAACGCATAGATTACGTTATTGTGCGTGAGAATCTCGAAGGGATGTATCCTCCGCGAGAAGGTGATATTGCGGAACTTGCCACACTGGCAAGTAGCCCTACGTGGTGGCAAGGGCCGCCAATGGACAAAGCAGGTGCCTATGCCGTGCGTATCTCTACTGATGAGCAGGTGCAACGTGTGGCATCGTTTGCCTGTGAAGTGGCATTGCGGCGCAAGGCAGAAGGCTATCCGGGTCGTGTCACGCTGGGAGCCAAGTACTCCATTCTGCCACGCACCGATGGGCGTTTTCGCTCCATTGTTGCCGAAGCGGTGCGTGCTATCCCGGAGTTGAGCTACGAGGAATATCTGATTGACGACCTCGCCCGGCGTATGGTTGCCGCACCGGAGACATTCGATGTTGTAGTGCTGGGCAATGAACACGGCGATATTCTCGCCGATGTTGCAAGCGGCAGCATCGGGGGCCTCGGCCTCTCGCCGAGTGCCTGTTATGGCGAGCAATATGCCTACTTTGAACCGGTGCATGGCTCGGCCCCCGATATCGCCGGGCGCGGTATCATCAACCCCACCGCTATGCTGCTTTCGGGTGCGATGCTGCTCGATTATCTTGGCTATGCCGGGAAGGCCCACCGGCTCGAATCCGCGATTGCGCAGGTCTACCATGATGGTCTCAACTTACCTGTAGACCAGGGTGGTGAAGCCAGCACAATGGAGTTTGTGGCAGCGGTTGAGCGAAATTTGTAACAACATAAACGAGAAGCAGGGACCGATGATGAAGATGAACAAATTGATGTACCAACCGTAGGGGCCGATTTATCGCGCCCATCGCCGATTTATCGGCTTGGCCCACTTGCCGATAAATCGGCGATGGGCGCGATAAATCGGCCCCTACATTGGCAGGGTATTTCGTTAATCACCATCATCGGTCCCTACCCCTTTCACCTGAAAGATGTAAAACCGCCGTATTGCCACATATTACCCTTGACAACCAACTCATCCACCAGTATACTTATGTATAGAACTACGTATCTTCCATTGTACAACGTGTTTTTTGATGGAAGAACGGTTGTACATCCGTATCCTTTTGAGCGTGCCAGCTTATATAAAGTAGTATGTATCTATGTCCACCCGTTCTCACCAGTCAGTATCATGTCGTCCCTTTTTCCCTGCCACTGCTCTCCGCGCCGACTCTTTTTCATGGAGAACACTCCTTTGTACCGGTTGTCTGCTTTTCCTGCTGCTCTTTACGAACTTTGTGGCTCCCTGGTCGGCTTTGCCACCTGCTGTCGCATTGGCCGCCGGTACGCATAACCCGAATCCCAAAATAGCCCCTCCGGCGTGGCTCAAGCCGTTACCACCGAAAAAGCAGCCCAGACAGGGTGATTACCGCACGATGCAGCCAGCTACGCTGAAGCCTGTAGCCTAGCAGTGGGACGCCGTACAGTTGTAGCCAGGCCATCTATGGCTCCAATACGAACGCGACCACGCCTCCCACCGTTCCCGGCGTCACGCAGGCGCAATCGCATACGGTTGGTGGAACAAGCGGGTGTAGCGATAACAGCAACCTGATTACCGTCCGGCACGGCTATGATGCTTCCGGCAACCCGATCACCGGGATAGACGGCGATGGGCATCTGGGCTGCACCAGTGGTTCGTCCACCTACAGCGCCTGTGCCGTCTATGACTCATTTGCGACGCATATTACCACTGCAAAAAATGCACTCAATCAAACGACGAGCTATGGCTATGACAGTAGTGCTTCGGGCGGCTTTGGACAATGGCTGACCGCGACGACCGATGCTAATAATCAGACCACCGCCTACCTGTACGATGTGCTGGGTCGGCTGATCGGCGTGGTACGCCCCGGCGACAGCCCCAGTACCCCAACCGTGACCTATACCTACAGCAATACCTGCACACCTGGCAGCACCACGCCGTGTCTGGAAATGGATACCTCGACCACCTTTACCTCCGGTGGCACACCTTCAACCATGAAACAGTGGTATGATGGTTGGGGACATCTGGTCGAAACGCAGACTCCGAGCCCCAATGGCAAGACCATTGTCACGTATACCATCTACGATGCACTTGGACGCTCAACAACCCAAAGTTTGCCCTACGCAATCACCACTCCCACTGGATACGTCCCTCCCGATCTGACGCAGGCTCGCTCGGTGACAGCCTATGATGGTCTGGGCCGTTCGTTGGGCAGCGTGACCTACAGCAACGCGAACTCCATTGTCCTCTCGACCACGCTTACCTATCTCGTCGCGCTGGGCGTACCGACCCTGAGCGGTGAGAGCAACAACCCCTACGAACAAACCGCGTCCTTTGATGCCTACAATCATCAACAGATTACCTACACCGACGCACTGGGGCGCACGCGCTATACGCAGTATTTCAGCGGCACCGCCAGCCCCTATAGCGTCATCCGTACCGTCGGCAACACGTATGATATCCTGGGCGATACCACACAAGTACAAACAGACGATCATACAGGAGTGCCACAGGCGACTTACACTGCCACCTTTGATGCCATCAAACGACTGACCGGCTTCAATGATGCTGACCTCGGTTCATGCAGCAACACGCCGCTGCCGCCGGGATGCAGTAATAGCAGCGACACGGCCTGGAAGGTGACCTACGATGCCGATGGCAATCAACTGAGCCAGACCGACCCACGCAATCAAAGCGTCTACTCGAGCTATGACTTGCTCGACCGTCCATTATGCAACGGCACCTCCTCGGCCTCGGTCAATCCCTGCCAGAGCAGCAGTTACGCACAGTATTTCTACGATAGCTATACGAACGGCAGCAATCCTACGCTGACCTTTCCCTCTGGCTGTACCGCGCCTTCTGGCTCGTATGCCTCTGATCCCATCGACGCCCAACCGCCGAGGCGTTTAATGGCAACGGTGCCAGCGGTTGGCGGTGCTATGGCTATGATCAACGGGGACAACAAGACCAGAGCAGCCTGTCGGTGACGGCAGCCGACGGGCAGAGCCTGACGCAGACGATGAACATGGCCTACAACGATGGCGGAGAACTCACCGCGTTGGTCTACCCCGATGGCGAAACGCTCACCTCGCAGTATGATGTCAACGGACGCTTCCAGTCGGCCTACTTCGGCACATCCAATACACCGGACCCGGTGCCATTCCTGGCAAGCGAAGTGGCCTATACCGACATTGGGCAACTCTCCAGTATGGCCGTTGGCGGCACTGGCCCCAAAAATGGCGGAGCAACCACAACGCCTTCCATTTTTACCACTTCTTTCGGCTATGACGCGATTCAACGCCCGTTATCAGTGAGCGCTACACTGACCAGCACCAGCCAGACGGTCTGGAGCCAGGCACGCACCTATGATAATGTCGGCAATGTGCTGGGACTCAGTACGACGGTGCCTTCTATCAGTGGCGGCACCAAAACGGATGTAGAATCCTTCTGTTATGACGCGCTCGACCGCCTGGTGTGGGCCGGTGATACCGGCACACCATCGGGCGGCGACCACTGTGGCGCAGCGCCGAGCGGCACCACCATCAATACCTACCAGCAAGCGTATAGCTACGATGATCTGGACCGTATGACCAGTGGCCCAGCAGGGAGTATGACCTATGGCGCTCCCAATCATGTTCACGCGGTGACTGGTCTGAGTACGGTAGCCAACCAGTATGCCACCTACAATGCCGATGGCGAGATGGTGTGTCGCAATATAGCCAGCGGAACGGGTCATGCCTGCGGCGGCAGTTCGCCCAATGGCGCGGCCATGACCTATGACGCGGCGGGACGCCTGGCGACGTGGACGGCACCGAGCGGTACGACGGCCAGCGATAGTTTTCTCTATGACAACGCGGGCAATCGCGTACTGCAAACGACGAGCAATACATCCAACGGCACCACGACAACCACCGACACCATCACCTTCGATGGCTATACCGAGACGAGCATCACCAACGGCACGACGACCACGATCAAATACTACAGCCTCAACGGGCAGAAGGTTGCCATGCACTGGAATGGCGTGCTGTACTACCTGCTCTCCGATGGCCTGGGCAGCAGCACCGTGGCGCTCAAAGACGATGGTACCACGCAGGCAGCGCAACTCTTCGCACCCTACGGTGCGGTACGCCACTCGTCTGGCACGATGCCCACCACCTACAATTTCACCGGGCAACGCCTTGACAGTGAAACGGGTTTGCTCTACTACAACTTCCGCTACTACGACCCGGTGAGTGGCCGTTTTGTGCGGGCTGATACGGTAGATACGAATGCAGGTGGGAAGGATCCGTATGCGTATGTAGGGGATAGCCCGGAGAACAAGGCGGATCCGACGGGGCATGATGGGTGGGGTATCTTTGCTACAATAGCGATAGCCGTAGCCGTGGTAGGCGTGGTCGCGGTAGTTGCAGTGGTAGCAGCTCCAGTTGTAATTGTATCAGCTGCTGTCATAGGAGAAGTATTAACAACAGGTACTGCGACGGTGGCGGCCGCCGCGGCTACGACCTTAGCTACTGAATCTGCAACAACTGCTGCGGTTGTTGCTGGAAGTGCTATAGTTGGTGCAGCTACATACGAAGGGACTACTATTGCTGGTGATAGCTTAGATGGTCAAATGCCTACTGAAAGCGAACTTTGGCAACAGGGGGTAACAGGAGGTATTGCTGGTGTCCTTGGTGGTCCTTTGACACCAATTTATAAATTAGGTACGTTTGCTTTTGATCTTTACGAAAGATATCAAGAAGACCAGCGGCAGGAACAGCTAACGAGGTATCAGCAACTTATGCAGCAACAAGACCAAAAAATTGCTGCACAACAAAAGAAGATTGATCAGCAAAATATGGCTCAATTTAAATCAGCGTCACTTATTGGGTGGAGCAGATCAACAGGGCTGTCTGTAGCTGCTGCTACATCAGATAATGCCTCATGGGCTGAGTGGCAAATACAGGAAAACTACTTCTATTTGAAGGAGTCCTCCTTCTATAATAGAGAATAGGAACAAGCCTTTCAAAGAGTAAGCATGTTAGGTATGTAATGGTACTGTTGAGAACCACGAATCTCGTGGCTCTCAATGGCCTGTTTAAGTGATGTGTTCATAGCGAAAGAGAAAGATGATGAGTATAAACAACCAGCAACAAAAGGAAGCAAGGTCCATGAAAGACTCGCCTTGGCTGGCCCCATCTTTGCGGAAACCACCTACATTGAAGAGTCTTCTCAAGCGTATGCTTGCTATAGGGGTGATACTGGGATTATTTCTCTATCTGTTAGGGCGGGTTCCGTTCTGGTGTATCCCACTTTCGGTGGTGGCACTGATTCTTAGTCGCCATCTCTTCGCCCGTTTCCAGATAGTGGTAATGGTGATTGCTTTAGGTGTGCTTGCTCTGATCGTATATGGTGGGTATGGTGTACAACTCATAGAATTGCATGTGTTGGAAGATAACCGAACGATCCTACAATCCAGTCACCGAATAATAGAGCAAAGTCAGCAAACGGTGAATTCGGATCATCAGATACTAGAGAGCAATATACAAAAGATAATTGATCTCCAGCAAGGTGCAGGAAGTGATTCCGCTCTGCTCAAACAATTAGAGCAAGAAATGCAACAGAGCCAGCAGGAACTGCAACAAAATGAACAGGAAGGTCTGCAAGAGCAGAAATTTCTACAACAAAATAATCAAGAACTTCAACAGAACCAGCAACAAATTCAACAGTTAGAGCAGGAATTGGTGCAGGCGTGGACGACGGGGCGCGAACCGTGGATGAACGTTCTATAAGGAGATTGAATAGAAAATATGAAGTGATGCCGGAACTTCAAGATAGTGACAATCGTAACCCTGATGAATGAGTATTTTGCGAAGATGAACAGTGAGCTTTTGCTCTGCCCATCATAATCAATATGAAAGGAAGTCGTTCCATGGAAAATGCCAGCAACTTGGAGATTATGGAAAAATGTAAGTAGATGCTCCATTGATTCTGATTTCGGGAGTGGATGAGAACCAACACCTTGTCCTGTATCAAGTGGGATGAATTTTATACCGAGACGAGCATCACCAACGGCACGACGACCACGATCAAATACTACAGCCTCAACGGGCAGAAGGTCGCGATGCACTGGAACAGCGTGTTGTACTACCTGCTCTCCGACAGTTTAGGCAGCAGTACCGTGGCGCTTAAGGACGATGCCGACCACCTACAATTTCACCGGACAACGCCTTGACAGTGAAACGGGTCTGCTCTACTATAACTTCCGCTACTACGACCCGGTGAGTGGCCGTTTTGTGCGGGCTGATACGGTGCAAAACAATGCGGGTGGGATGGATCCGTATGCGTATGTGGGGGATAGCCCGGAGAACAAGGCGGATCCGACGGGACATGATGGAGGGAATCTTGGCGACCCGGTAGCGCAAGCGTATGTTGAAGCCTGGTATGCAGAGATAGAAACTGATTCTGCTGTGGTTGTAGATCAGCCTGCCGATATGCACAATAGCGACGTGGCAATCAAAAATGCCGCAATGCCACAATGGGATGGAAGTATATCAGATCAGGTCTGAATAAGCTTATTCAGAGCCTGGGTAGTATGGCAGACAAAGGAACCATAGGAAACGGTTACCCTGATATTATGAATCTGGATAACCATCTCATCTATGAAGTGAAGGGAGGCACACTTCAGCCTGATGGATCTGTTGGTTTTCCAAGCAATTTAACTGTGGCTTATGGATGGGCGCTGGTGCGCTGGTACGCTGCACGGGCGAATCGTGATTCTGACTGGGGAGCCGTGGGTACATGGAGCCCTGGAGATTTAACACTCGATCCACAACTGGAGGAAACAATTGCTGCGTGTGGTGGTATTTCATGTGTTGAACAAATGCCTGATGGACGATGGATTACTATTGCCTATGCACAGGGCGGTGTTCTAAGCTATTATGTTACTACTAAAGAACCAGAACAACCCAACCCCATCCCAAGCACGAATTATTATCCTTCGCTATATGCAAAATATCTCCTGGCACTCGGAGGTATAGCGATTGTCTCTGCACTTGTGACAGGTGCGGTATCGGGTTGGAGCGGCTCCTCACCAAATCCTGGTGGATATGAAGGTGGGTACGGGTATACATATGAATATAATAGAGTCTGTAGTTTTACTGCCACGACGTTTGTTGAAACACCCCAGGGCGAAAAACCCATTGGGCAGCTTGTGGTAGGTGACCAGGTAATGGCGTATAATATTGATACTGGTATGATAGAAGTGCAATCTGTCGAGCAGGTTTGGATACACAATGATACCGATCTTATGGATGTAACCATGACGTTTATGCTTGGACATCAATCAAGGCAAGAATTGCTGCACACGACAAGTCTGCATCCTTTCCTCACACAGGAGAGAGGTTTTGTTCCGGTCGCACAACTGCAAGTGGGAATGCACCTATTGCGAGCCGACGGAAGTGTAGGAACAATTACCCGTATTCAAGCGGTACCGGAAACGATGGTGATGTATAATCTGGAGGTAACAAATGATCATACATTTGTCGTCGGTGCCGGACAATGGATTGTGCATAATAGCTGTGAATACTGACATCCACTCAATATATTGGGCGGGATTGACAGCGAGGAAGTACGAAGGCCGATTCACTCCTGACCGTCACGCTCTTGCCAATAGAACAACAGAGCAACGTCTCTGATTTATCAGTGGATGTCAGGCGTCTGTTCCTCATAATATGTTGAGTAGTGGGAGCAAGAACATGGCGAATCAGGAGCATTTAGCGATCCTCAAGCAAGGGATAGAAACGTGGAATACATGGCGGCGGCAGAACAGAGACGTGGAGCCAGATTTCAGCGATGCAGACCTGCGTGGCTGGAATCTGCGCGGCGGCTATTTCAGTGGAGCCAATTTATCGGGTGCCGATTTGAGCGAGGCTGATCTGCGTGATGCAGAGATAGGGTGGGTCAATTTAGCTCCCGGTTATCAGGACGCAGCAAATCTGTCTTTTGCGCAGTTGGAAAAGGCTGATTTCAAGAATGCTCACTTATATTTGGTGAATCTTCAGAATGTAGAGGCCAGAGGGGCTTTCTTCAGTGGTGCTGATTTGAGCGCGGCAAATTTGGGTTATTCGGTGATGAGCGATACGGATATGCGCAAGGCCAAATTGTGTGACGCGAACCTGATGGCTGCCGACTTTCAGGGTGCCGATTTGCGGGAGGCTGATTTGTCGGGTGCGCATCTACGCCTTACTAATTTGAGTGGTGCCAATCTGGCCGCTAGCCGGGTTGCCGGTATTGATGCTCTGGATGTTTACTTGTGGGATACCGTCCAGTTTGATTTGAATATTTCTCCTCGCTGGGCAGCACCAATACTAGTTGATTACCTTCAGATTGCGCGATTTGTCTTTTTGTATCGGCATAGTACCATGCTGCAAGAAGTATTGGATGTTGGCCCTTCCTCTCGGATCGCACTACTAGTGGGCGGCTTTACCGATGAACGAAAGCACATCCTGGAATCGCTTAAAACAGCCCTACGACAGTGCAATATCATCCCCATCTTTTACGATATCGCCCAGGAGAAAGAACGGAATACCGGTGATGTTTTGCGCGAGCTGGTACCTCTGGCCCGTTTCGTGCTGCTGGATGTGTCGGAACCCGCCTCCTTTCTACAAGCGTTGGAGCCAATTCTTCCCACGCTTCCAGCAGTACCCTTGCAGATGATCATGCAAACGCCCAAAGAAGAGCATGTTCGCGAGGCGTTCTTTGAAACCTATCCCTGGATGGCTGAACCACAGTATTATGATGGGGCTGATGATATTGATGGGCTAGTAGGGCAGTATGTATGAGGGTAGAGATACAAGATGAAAGCCCGGTTGCTCTATCAGTTTCCTGGTACGATTTCCGAGAAAGATGGTGTAAGTCCCCGTGCGTGGCATTGGCCGCACGGAAAAGGTGATCGTTGTGCTGTGGTATACGTCAGTGACGTGGTCGCCTATCCCTCTGTAGAAACATTATCTCTAGTTTTGGTTGATCCACATACGGGGAACACGGTGAAACACCTGCAATCAACGTATCATTTCGGACATATCGAGGAGCTTCATCTGACGTTTGATTCTGTTACCCAAAACTGGGTACTTGGAGATGTTGAACTCCAGACCGCTTCCTTCGATTATCATGCGGTACTTCGCGTGGTGCGGGATGAACCCGATAACCAAGGGCTTTTCTTTGCATCGCTCTTCGATGAAGCTCCCAATGATGATGCTACCACTGGGCCACTGTTCGATCTTTTTGTTGAGGGCAACCGATATATGTTTCTCTTGCGGAAAACTGCTACGATGGAAAGAGATACTCCCCAAGTTCTATGTGGTTCAGTTAATGTTGATCTTAGACAAAAAGAACTGACAAGTTTGCTCTATGCAGAGAGTGCAGCAGTGCGTCGGCAAGAGAGGAGAGTTCTGGTCGTGGCACTGAAGCCACAGAGAAGCCAGTGGGCAACACAGCGGCAGAGGGGATATGATAGTTGGGGTTTTGTGCTGAGCATCTGTGATCCACTGTATCAGGAAAAGCCATGGAGCGAGGCCTTGCCTTTATCTCTACCGATACCAGTGGGCGTAACGTCTATCCTGAATCAAGGAATAGGCAATGACTTTGAATGGCTGGGGGTGAACGCGGCCGCTATTATTGGGCCTGCATTTCCAGGGACTACAAACCCTACCTGGTGTGCCGGAATGACGATGATGGATGTGTTCCGTCTGGAACGTGGAGGCATGGGTCATAGCAGTGTCCAGGCTTCGCTTATTCCTCGCAGTGTGAGTGCATTACTGTACCTTGATACCACAGGGAACATCTTGCAAACGTGCCTGAACCCTCTGGGGTTACGTGTTCAACTTGCTCGTGTTGATGAGATGATTGTCGGCGTGGACCTCTCTTCCGGGCGCTGGCGTCTCTGGAATTGGGCTCCTATCCAGGAGACGACCTGGCGCGTTGTCCTTTTGCTTGATCCTCTGGTGACACGAGCGCATGTGGTAACGGCAGGAGAGCAGGAACAGGATGGGTTGCAGTGTACTTTCTGGTTGATTGAGGAACTGGAGCAGATGCTCAGGATTTCAAAGCGGGACGTGTTCACCTTGAAAGAAGTAGATACTCCTGCTCTCATACCGCATGTTCATCTGGTTGAGCCACAATTGGGAGCGGGGGCGCTGGATTGGCCGACCGAGATAGACGCCTGTGTCTATCAAGGGAAGTTGTTGATTTCGGGAGTAGATGAGAGCCAGCATCTTGTCCTGTATCAAGTAGGATAAATCTCTATGGTGCGGTACGCCACTCGTCCGGCACTATGCCCACTACCTACAATTTCACCGGTCAGCGCCTTGACAGCGAGACAGGTTTGCTCTACTACAACTTCCGCTACTACGACCCGGTGAGTGGCCGTTTTGTGCGGGCTGATACGGTGGATACGAATGCGGGTGGCAAGGACCCGTATGCGTATGTGGGGGATAGCCCGGAGAATAAGGCGGATCCGACGGGACATGATGGCTCGTGGTGGCAGACCGCACTCACTATCACCGCAATCGCGGTGGTGGTGGTCGTTGTGGTAGTGGTAGTGGTAGTGGCTGCTCCGGTGGTAGTAGCGGCAGCGGCGACCGCGGCAGGGGTAGCAGCGACGACGGTAGCCGCGGACGGAGCGGTGGTAGCGGGTGCGGCAGCGACCACAGCGGTGGTGGGAGCAGTCGCCGAGACGGAAGCGGATAATGTGTTGGCAACGGCAGCCGAATCGACCGCCGAAACGACCAGTACGGCAACAGAGGCAGCGACGACCGATGTGACACCAGAAGCCTGCAGCTTCACGCCAACCACACTGGTGGCGACCATTCGTGGTGAGCAACCCATTGGAAAACTCCATATCGGCGAAAAGGTACTGGCGTACAACCCCAGGACGCACCAGATGGGGGTTGAACCCATCCTGCATGTGTGGATTCACACAGACAACGACCTCGTCGATCTGACCATCACGACGAAGACGCACGCACCCCATAGTGCCGTCGTGACAAAGACGAGCGAAGTGATCCACACGAACCAGAAGCATCCGTTCTTCACGAAGGAAAAAGGCTTTGTGCCTGTTGCTCAACTGAAGCTGGGGATGCATATCTTGCAGGCAGATGGACATTATGGAGTGGTCACCAGGTGGAAGATTGTGCTGGGTAGCGCGGTAATGTACAATCTAGACGTGGCTCATGATCACACGTTTGCAGTGGGCGTGGATCAGTGGATAGTGCATAATTGCGACCCTCAACCCACTCGTAGTCAAATGTTTAACCAGGCGAAGAGAGATGCTGGTATCCCAACGTCTGATAGTCCAATAAGACAGGGATGGGTCAATATATGGCGAGGTGAGACGCAAAGAATCTATGAGTTTACAGTTGATGGTGCGAATAAGTACATTGTAGAACACCCATTTGATCCAAATGACCGGGGACCTCACTTCCATGTTGCTAAAATAGGGTATCTGGGACAGGATTTATTCCAGGATGGCGAAAGATATGTCAATCTTGCAGAGAGCATTCCAGGTATACTGGCACACTATCCTGAGGATCTCAGAGGCTTCAGACCTTAAGTGACTTCAGATACAGGTCGCGTACCTGTGTTTTACACAGAATACCCGGGTGAAACACGGTTCCATTTAAGAAAACTCTCAACGAGAGAATGACCAATGGAAAGAGATTGCTTATCATGAAAGAGGTAAATGATGAAACCTGATACTCCGGAAAGCAGGAAGGAGCGATTAGCCCTACTGCTCACAAGAAATAAGATCAGGCTGGCGCGAAACGCACTGATCGAGCGATATCAGCGAGAATTGGGATATCAGTTGGTGGCTGATCAATTTATTGACTTTGATGTATCTTGTCATATTAAACGTGAAGTGTATCACAAAGAGTCTACGTTATGGAAACAAAAGATCGATGCTTTCGTTCATTTCCAGGATGTTCTCATAGCCTTAAATCATCTCAAGCAAAGGACAATGATGCTTGATGAGACATGGGTTATTTGCTACTACCTTGACGAAGACTATCGTAAGGGGGTGGAGACGGGAGGTATCAAGATCAAGTTCAAAGACTTTTGGTGCCTTTTCGAAAAGATTGGCAATAATCCTGGGTCTGATATCATCGCTGTGGATGAACACCTCGCTTTTGGCATCTGTGTTCGGTCTGGCATCATTTTTAGGCTTCAAGATTATGACTACATACTGACCACATGGGGATTTGGTGATGATGGTGATGTGGAGTGAGTCCATCTTTGCGGAAGCCACCCACACTGAAGAGTCTTCTCAAACGCACGCTTGCAATAGGGGTGATACTGGGAGTATTTCTCTATCTGTTAGGGAGGGTTCCGTTCTGGTGCATCCCACTTGCTGTGGTATCCTGATACTTGGTCGCCATCTCTTCGCCCCTTTCCAGATCGTGGTGATGGTGATTGCTTTAGGTGTTCTTGCTCTGATCATATATGCTGGGTATGGTGTACATCTCATAGAATTGCATGTGTTAGAGGATAAACTCGGATCAAGCCCCGGAAGGCTATTATTGGCGACAAGATCCAGCAGATCCTGCCCATTATACGCTTAATCCCGAGGTTGTTACGTCGAAACTTGACTACATTAGTCAGGTTGATACAATTTGGTAGCGTTTTCTTTGGGAGAAACTGGCACGTTTGTAAGGAGTATATCTCATGCTAGAAGAAAAACTGCGAGAAGCAGCCTTAGCCGACGAGCAAACCAGAGAACAAATTATCCGTGAACTAGCCAGTCACCCTGACGACATATTGTCTATGCTGATTCATTATATACAGTTTGGCCCAAAGGGGGGAACGGAACGAATGGCAGCCGAAGTGATTTTTGCAATCGGTTACCCGCGTAACAAATCAGCTATCTCTGTATTAATCGATCGGATAGGTGATTTGAATGCTCCTTCCCGGAAGGAAGCTATACAGGCTCTTCTCGCTATGGATGCTGACGTAATCGTTCCGTCACCGATCCAGACTCTGTGGGATCGAGGGCAACATATACCGTATTGGGGCGAAGCAACCAACGGAATTTGTGCGATGTTGGCGGATGAAAAAATCAACCGTACTTTTGCTGTCTCCTGTGGTCCAGTTATTGCGTATCTCTTGAGCCAGGAAATACTTACAAGAGATACCGATCTGGATTTCAATTATCTCCTGGATGTTCTTAAGAAAATTGGGAAGGAATGTGCGGTTTATGCATTGCCAGTTCTGATCAACCTGGCACAGAGGGAAGAGGCAAGTGAACTAGCTATGCAGGCGCGGAAACGTATCGCTTCATTTGATACAACGTTGTCAGATTTATATACATATGTGATACATTTTCCCCCTTTAGCTTAAAAAAGATTACAGATGATCGTGACCTCAAGTGGCGGAGCGGTGACGGAACGGGCATTACGAGCTAGAAGTTCATCCCAACTGAGATGCCAATGTACCCGCTGTGGAACGGGTCATACCTGTGGTGGCAGTTCGCCCAACGGCGCAGCCATGACCTATGACGCGGCAGGACGCCTGGCGACGTGGACGGCACCGAGCGGTGCAACGGCCAGCGATAGTTTCCTCTATGACAACGCGGGCAATCGCGTGCTGCAAACCACGAGCAATACCTCGAACGGCACAACCACAACCACCGACACCATCACCTTCGATGGCTATACCGAGACCAGCATCACCAACGGCACAACGACGACGATCAAGTACTACAGCCTCAACGGGCAGAAGGTCGCCATGCACTGGAACGGCGTGCTGTACTACCTGCTCTCTGACAGCCTGGGCAGCAGCACTGTAGCGCTCAAATATGACGGGACGACGCAGGCGGCGCAACTCTTCGCCCCTACGGTGCAGTACGTCACTCGTCCGGCACGATGCCCACCACGTACAATTTCACCGGGCAGCGCCTTGACAGCGAAACGGGTCTGCTCTATTATAACTTCCGCTACTACGATCCGGTGAGTGGCCGTTTTGTGCGGGCTGATACAGTAGATACAAATGCAAAAGGGATGGACCCGTTTGCATATGTGGGGGATAGCCCGGAGAACAAGGGAGACCCAACAGGGCATGATGGCTCGTGGTGGCAGACAGCACTCACTATCACCGCAATCGCGGTGGTGGTCGTAGTCGTGGTCGTGGTTGTAGTCGTGGCTGCTCCGGTGGTAGTGGCGGCAGCGGCGACTGCGGCGGGTGTGGCTGCGACGACGGTAGCCGCAGACGGTGCGGTGGTCGCTGGTGCGGCAGCGACCACCGCGGTGGTAGCCGCAGACGGTGCGGTGGTCGCTGGTGCGGCAGCGACCACCGCGGTGGTGGGAGCAGTCGCCGAGACGGAAGCGGATACTGTGTTGGCAACCGCCGCCGAGACGGGTAGTACTGCTGTCGAGACAGCCAGTACGGCAGAAGAGCAAGGGATAAAAGTGGGTGAAAGCGTTCCAGAAGGACAGAAGCTCCCATATACGTCCACAGGTAGTACTTTTGAGCAAACGGGTAGTAGTTCATGGGTTGCAGTGTGTTGTAAAATGCTTTTGAGTGATCACAATATTGATTTCCCTGAGCCATATCTGCGTCATATGATGAGCATAGAGGAAGATGGCACATCAGTAGCTAATGCGCCTCAAGCACTAAAAGAGGCAGGGATATCAAGCCCAACCTACCAATTTGTGAATAACGCGACAGTAGAAACATTGCAGGCCGCAACATCCACTGGGAACTCGGCTATCGTTTCTATTACCGTCTCAGAAGGGTATGGAGGGTATCATGCTGTTGTTCTTGATGGCATTAACAACGGCGTGGCTCTTATTCGTGATCTGTGGCTTGGTGATTCGTATGGATTGTTAAGAGATTACTTCGCAAGTCTCTTAACTGGAAGAGGTGCTGTTCCGTGAAGAAAGAAAATGTAGAGAGAAACGACATGCTAATATTGTCTCGTGTTTTGGAGAAAGAATGGTGATGTGATGTATGATATTTATCTCTCGATGGGCTGCAGAGGGCTGCCTTCCTTTGAAGACCTGGCCGAGAAAATACCGATCGTACAAACGCTGGAATTCCAACAGAAGATTCTCACACCCTCGCCCCACCATCCAGGGTTTCTTGGGCTGGATCTTTCAGAACCGGTGGTAAAACTTCTTTTCCAGCGTTTGCAATCGACAAGAGCAGTCGGGTATTGGTTGCTTTCAGACTACCGCCAACCGCGAATAACCAGAGAACAGGCAAGACTGCTCGCTGAACCAGCCATTGCGGAACGAGCGGTCAACCATTTTCAACGCCATCCCGATGATACGCTCGGGCCAATTGAATTTGTCGGAGTACAACCAGAGTTCTGGGTTTTTGGAGCGAGATCGGAGTACCTGATCAGAGAAAACTGTGTCCCTGGTGATTTGCGTGTCAGTGTCGATACGTTAGATGGTCATATCTGGACACGAGAGGATTTTGATAGGCGAGCAAAGAGGTTAGGATGGTACTGATACCTTGAATGTATTATTAATCATGGCAGGCTGCCTTTTCCTCTCAACTGGTCAATATAGGGAGGTTATTAGCTGCTCAACCAGGAGGAAGTGAGGCTACTTACTGCCGAAAAGAGGCGAATCATGATGTATTGTGCATCAAGGAACGTAAGATCAGGAATGTACTCACCACCCTCATAAGAGGTAGCAGACATTTCGGTTCCCTGAGAAAGGAAACTTGGTGCCATGGAGGATGGAGGGTGATAACCAGAAGGGACGGTAACAGTGAGGGGTATTTCTCCAAGGAGTTGTGTTCGAGTTGGCGTCATTATTGGGATTGAAGACTATGATTACCTACTGACCATGTGGGGATTTGGTGAAGACGATGGTTTGGTGTGAGACTATCTTAGCAGGTAACTACCCACATTGAAGAGTCTTCTCAAGCGCATGCTTGTGCCGCCTCAGCTCCTCCACTCGATGTTCCCTGGCAAGACGTGCTTTCAGTAATGTGAAGGATGGAATAATGATGGTTCCTGAACCAGAGTATGCACAAAATATTGTGGTAGGCGTGCTATTTCAGCATAGCTTTGCCTGGTATATCACCACAAGAGACTATTGGTATTTGGATATTACAAAATACAAAGATGCGCTGAGAGCATTTGGATATCCTCATCCAATTTTGGAGGATTATTCCGCAAGGTTTGATATTGCCATCTTGGACGAACATACGGCAGAGAGCTTTCTCGTACATGTTGTAGATCAACGTGTGCCAGCAAGCGCCCTAACACAAATGATGCTGGATCGGAAGGTTCATGATACATATAACGATTTGCTCGATTTCGTCCCTTGCTTCTTAGTGGATTTTGATCAAAGGCAATTTTCTTCGCTCTATCCAGAAATGATCAGATTTGAGCGATATATTCCTGAGGGCTGGATTGGTTCCTTCAGAGATTTTTTGTCGGACGTGCCTATTGAAGAAAGATATTGGATTGTGAATGGAGAGGATCTATTACATCGCAGTCCCTGAGCGATACGAAGACGAGCAATACATGTTCTACTAGCATAAAGGAGAAAAATTTGAATATTGTGACAGAACCGTATCTCATCCAACTTACTCATTGGCCGCGGGCGGGCAAACATATCCTGGCTCAATACAATGATGAGTCGGTTATCGTCTATCAAGCCTATCGTCCTGCCATTGGGCATTTTGCTGCCAAACATGGCTACTTTGGCGGTGAGTTCTCACTATCACGTATGAGTTGGATAAAACCTGGATTCCTTTGGATGATGTACCGTAGTGGCTGGGCAGGGAAACCCGGACAGGATGTAGTTCTTGCTATTCGGCTTAGACGTACTGCCTTCGATGAAATTCTCTCTCAAGCAGTCTTTTCAACGTATAATGAGGAACTTTATCGTATCTTAGATGCCTGGAAGCAATTGGTAAAAAACTCATCTGTTCTCCTGCAATGGGATCCGGATCATAATCCATCTGGTGCGAAAGTTGAACGACGCGCTATCCAATTAGGATTACGAGGTGCCGTCTTAGAGCATTATGCTCATGATTGGATTTTGGAAGTGGAAGATATTTCTACCTTTGTGCGTCAGCAATACCTCGATGTATGTACATCGGATTATGAACGACTAATGACGCCTCATGAAAGTATCTATCCCATAGCCGATACTCAGTTGGCTATAAAACTAGGAATTAGCAATCTGGCGTGATTCGTTGTGTTTTACAAGGAGGCATAGAATGGCGAATCAAGAGCATCTCACAATCCTCAAACAAGGGATAGAAGTATGGAATGCATGGCGGCGCCAGCACATCGATGTGGAGCCAGATTTCAGCGATGCAGACCTGCGTGGCTGGAATCTACGCGGAGGCTATTTTAGTGGAGCCAATTTATCGGGAGCCGATTTGAGCGAGGCTGATCTGCGTGATGCAGAGTTAGGGTGGATTGGGTTAGACCTTGATTATCAGCATGCAGCAGCCAATCTCTCTTTTGCACAGTTGGAGAAGACGGATTGCAGAAATGCTCGCCTGTATCTGGTGAAACCTGTCAGCTTACATGCTAGAGGGGCTCTCTTCACCGATGCCGACTTATCCTGGGCAGACTTGAGTCACGCAGAAATGGGCAATACAGATATGCGCAAAGCCAGATTGTGTCAGGCGAACCTGGCGCATGCTGATCTCCAGAGCGCGGATTTGCGGGAGGCTGATTTATCGTATGCGCATCTGCACAGTACAAATTTGAGAGATGCCAATCTGACCGGCTGTCGGGTTGCCGGTACCGATGCCCAGAGTGCTTTTCTGTATGGTACTATCCAGATTAATTTGAATATTTCCATTTTTCAGTTCGCCCCTGTAATTGTTGATTCCCTCCAGATTGCGCAGTTTGTCTATTTGTATCAAGGGAATCCAATGCTGCAAGACGTGCTGGATATTGGTCCTTCCTCTAAACTCGTGTTGCTGATAGGAGGCTTTAGCGATGAACGAAAGCACATCCTTGAAGCGCTTAAAACAGCACTGCGACAGCACACGATCATCCCCATCTTTTACGATATCACTCAGGAGAAAAAACGGAATATTAACGATCTTTTGCGAGAGTTGCTGCCTCTGGCCCGTTTCGTGCTGCTGGATGTGTCGGAACCCGCCTCCTTTCTACAAGCGTTGGAGCCAATTCTTCCCACGCTTCCAGCAGTACCCTTGCAGATGATCATGCAAACGCCCAAAGAAGAGCATGTTCGCGAGGCGTTCTTTGAAACCTATCCCTGGATGGCTGAACCACAGTATTATGATGGGGCTGATGATATTGATGGGCTGGTGAGCTACTATATGCGAGAGAGGGAATAAACGATGGGAGCATCAGGCTGGTACTATTTTGTGCCGTATCAAGAAGATATTGCGCTGGTATTAGCACTTTTGCATCGGCGCATTTTTGCGGAAGAAGATTATTTTGATACGTGGTTGTCTGACCATATCCTATATAAGTATTGGAATGATCTCAATGAGCTATGGGAAGAATTCCGCCGTTTCTGGATTGAAGCAGATGGGCGTGAGCGCATTTGGGAAGGTTTTATGCAAGCGGGACTAAAAGAACTTGCTCGCGTACTGGCGGCGAAACAGATTGATGTTGCGTTGCCAGAGCCGCCAACGATCGAGGAATTACTGCGATGCTATGGTACTCAAGGGATGCACAACATTTTAGATATTATGGGTGTGGCAGAGCAGCCTGGACTTTACATGGCAACACCTCTTACGCGGGAGGAACACCTGACCTTTTTTGGGACGGAGAAACCGACACGAGCGAGACTTGAAGCGGCATTAGCATGGGATTGGAGGCCAGGAAGAAGCTTGTACGATATCCGAAGGCGATGGCAAGCTGTGTATTTCACGGTGTATAAAGATGATCGACCCGATGACCTCTGTTTTTGCGAGCATTCAGGTGACTGATTGGTTGCTGAGAATGATGGGATAATCCACGGGTGACGTGTGATGGGGTGAAACTGAATTTCTTATACTGCTATACTACCTGCTTTCCGACAGCCTGGGCAGCAGCACCGTGGCGCTCAAAGACGATGGGACCACACAGGCGGCGCAACTGTTCGCACCCTACGGTGCGGTACGCCACTCGTCTGGCACGATGCCCACCACGTACAACTTCACCGGGCAACGCCTTGATAGTCAGACCGGTCTGCTCTATTATAACTTCCGCTACTACGACCCGGTCAGTGGACGTTTTGTACGGGCCGATACGGTGGATACGAATGCGGGTGGGATGGATCCGTATGCGTATGTGGGGGATAGCCCGGAGAACAAGGGGGACCCGACGGGGCATATATTTGCGGATATTGGGACAGATTTACTGAATTATACAAATACCGCAATTTTTTTACCATCTTTATTCTATGGAGCAGGGAGTGGTTTTGCACATGTTCAGATAGAGTTGCTTCGAACGTATGTATCAGACCCCAAAAATGCGGAACCATTGGTAAATACCTATGTCAAGACCCTTACCCGTCAAAGATATCTAGCCAATAGGGTAAGAGATGCAACGACCACAGCCGAGGGGATTGAAAATTCTGCACGGATGGCCGAATTATTTGGCAAACTCCTGCTAGTGGGTGGGGCTATCCTGGATGGGATTTTGTATGGACAGCAGTACTACAGTCAGCATAAAAACCAGGGGGTCGGAGCAGCTATCGGCGTGGGTGTCCTCCATGCGATCCTCTCTACAGTGGGTGTTATCGTTGGCGCAGCAGTAGGTGAAGACCTTGGTGGTGCAGTCGGAACACTCCTTATCCCTATCCCTGGAGTCGGTACGGCCATCGGCGCAGCAGTGGGCGGCGCTATTGGCGCAGTGGCTGGCGGATATGTTGGGGACGCAGTAGCGAGTGCATGGGAACCTGCGGCAGCATCGGTTGGAAGCGCAGTAGCGAGTGGATTAGGATCAGCGGCGGCATGGGTAGGTTCCTTGTTCTAATCAATAGATGCATAGATGCGGCTATGTTTTCCCATAGTAGTACACGTATGATATAGTAGAAAAATGATGAGTGGCACGAATATAAACATTAAACCTTTGCTCTACTCATCATTTCCAAGGAAGGAAATTGTTCTATGGATGTAGGTGAAAAACTCGGGCCACCTGATGGATACCGCTTTGTTTCTACCTTTAAGTATCCCAAGAGATTAATGTTTATTACCAAATTTCTACCAGGACTTATCTGTATTAGTTTTAATTTGCTCGTTTCCAGGGGTATTATAGGTGGAGTTGTTTTGCGAAGTCTAGAAGGTTTTGAATTAGCTATGTTCATCGTGGTTGTATACTTTTCAATTGATATTGTGCGTGGATTGATCCAGAGAGGACTCTGTCATTTACTTGGTTACGAAATTTCATTTTACCCTCTTCTTGTTGCTTTTCTCGTACCCACCATTGCTGCTGATGTTGGACAGTATCAACGCCGTCGCGATGCGCTGTGGATTGCTATTGCTCCCGTAAGCCTGTTCCTCCTGCTCGGGATTTTGCTATTGTTCAAGTTGCCAGAATTGATCGGCAGCATTCTTGCCTTTGTCTTAATCGTAAATATTCTGGGAACGGCCTGGGATATCTATTTCATCGGATGGCTTTTGAGAAGGCCCGGAGGAACACTGCTGTTTACGGAGAATATATTACTGCTTAGTGTATTTGAACCGGTGACAGGCGGGGTTTAGGGAGGAGGAGCGGTAACCTTCAAACCCGTGCAAGGAAATTCGTATTCTGGTTTCCTGTCAATGTTTACCGTACAGGCTCTAGGAGCTATCATTACTGAGAATGCGGCTGGCGAGTAACTACAGCTCGGTACGTCACTCGTCTGGCACGATGCCCACCACCTACAATTTCACCGGTCAGCGCCTTGACAGCGAAACGGGTTTGCTCTACTACAACTTCCGTTACTACGACCCGGTCAGTGGCCGTTTTGTACGGGCCGATACGGTGCAGAACAATGCGGGTGGCAAGGACCCGTATGCGTATGTGGGGGATAGCCCGGAGGGGAGGACGGATCCGACGGGGCATTGTTGGCCGTGGTGTACCGCATTGATTGGGGCCGTGGTAGGGGCTGCTGTGAGTGTCGCGGTGACTGCCGTGACAGATGCTGCACAGGGAAAAACGCCGAGTGCAGGAGAATTATTGCAAGCTGCCGTGGTCGGAGGGGTATCAGGCGCTATTGTCGGAGTCGTGGGGCCAGAGGCTGGTCCGCTCGCGAGAGTAGCGGTGGGAGCCTTAGCCAGTGGTGTGGGTCAAATGGCGGGGAACGCTATCGCAGGGAAACCGGTCATGGATGGCGTGGGACAGGCAGTAATTGCCGGGGCTATCACGGGCGGGCTGGCGGAAGGACTGGGTGCCGTTTTCAGTGGGTCATCTGGTGATGCGGTGGATAGTGCAGTCTTGGACGTAGAAGCTGGCTGTGGCCTGTCTTTTCGGGCGGATACCGTAGTGGCAACCGCCAGAGGTGAGCAAGAGATAGGTACACTCAAGGTAGGTGAGCAGGTCTGGTCATACAATCCTCAGATGAAGAAGATGGAACTGGAACCTATCCAGCACATCTGGCTCAATCATGACGTCGATCTGGTGGATCTCACGTTGGTAGCAACAGTCGAGAAGGCTCATGACAAGCCTACCAAGCAGGATGAGCTCATCCATACCAACGAAAAGCACCCCTTCCTGACAAAGGAGAAAGGCTTCATCCCGGTTAGCCAACTCAAGCTGGGGATGCATGTGCTGGAAGCCAATGGCAGCTACGGCGTGGTCGCAAAGCTGGTCGTTGTGCCCGGGGCTATGTGGATGTATAATCTCACAGTAGCCCAGGATCATACCTATGCGGTAGGTCTTGAGCAGTGGATCGTACATAATTGTGGCAGAACATCTGGCGACATTGTTCAGTATAGCGATAAAGCTACTGGTTTTCAAAATCATCATGGTGTGCTGGATGTTTGGGCGACCAATAATATTTCAGGATATGTGTCACGTGCTCCAGATGGGCCTTCAATTGCGCTTACAATAACTGAGCATGATGCCACAAAAGCTGTCTATAGACAATGGCTTTATGAGCAAACTGGGAAGTTTGTTGGAGCGTCTGTTGATTGGACAAATGTCCCGGTTAGAGAAACCCTTAATTTATCGGAGAGAATGTTTGATGCCGCAGGGGTATCTGATGAAGCGAGATTATTGTATTATCGTGCTTTCAATCAGTACATCTATACTGGTTCTTGGAGATTGTAGAAAGAGGCATGAAGTGACTATGAGAGATTTGCTGCGGCGCATCCAAACAACGCCGAGTTGTAGAGTCGAGTCCCCCGTTGGGCTTCCCACTATTCGTAGTTCACTTTGTTTGCCAGATGATGTTCAGGAGTTCTATTCGTTATGTGGAGGAGTCTTTCTTGCAGAGCATACTCCTTACGCAATGGCTCTTGTGGCACCATCATCCTTTACGTTAGCCAATCCGGTTGTGTTAGGGAACATCATTGTGCAAGCTCAAAAACTGCAAGGAGAGGATGATATTTCGTGGTCGTGGTATATTATGGCGACCTGCGGAAATGGAGAGTATCTGGTCATAGACCTCAATAAGGAGCGACTGGGTAGGTGTTACGATGGATTTCACGAGACGTATGGATTGGTAGGCCAGACTCCCATCATTGCCCGATCATTTACCGAACTGCTCACTCGTTTGTATGAAAATAGAGGACAATACTGGTACTGGTTACGCCCTGATTTTGTATCTCCAGGGGATGCCTATGATAGGGTATAGTATTGTGCTATCGTTCGATCCTCTGGTGACACGAGCGCATGTGATAACAGCAGGAGAGCAGGAACAGGATGGGCTGCAACGGACGTGCTGGTTGATTGAGGAACTGGAGCACATGCTCAGGATTTCAAAGCGGGATGTGTTCACCTTGAAAGAGGTAGATACCCCTGTTCTCATACCGCATGTCCATCTGGTTGAGCCACAATTGGGAGCGGGGCCGTTGGATTGGCCGACCGAGGTTGATGCCTGTGTCTATCAAGGGAAGTTGCTGATTTCAGGGGTAGATGAGAACCAGCATCTTGTCCTGTATCAAGTGGGATAAATAGCAGCTTTTGCTAGCAGTTACCCTGATACTTAGACCTTCTCAAGAACTGCTATTTACGGAGAATATATTACTGCGTAGTGGAACTGAAGCTATCCCAGTTGCTCATATTATTGTTGAATCACCGACAACCTGAGTTCCGCACGGGCGTGATTGGCGGCGCGTGTAACCTGCGTGATGAGCCATTCGGCGCGTTTGGTGAGCAGACTGGGGGCGAAGGAGATTGCCAGGGCGGCGACAATTTGACCCTGCGGCGCAAAGACGGGGGCGGCGATACAGCAGGTATCGGGAAACATCTCCTCGTGGTCAATACTGTAGCCCTGGCGCACGATATCGTTCAATTCATCAATGAAGCGTGAGCGACGCACGATGGTGTTGGGGCCGAGTGGTGTTAACGGGTGCTGCTCCAGGTATTTTTCGATGAACACGGGATCGCTGTATGCCAACAGCACTTTGCCCAGCGCGTGCGAGTGGGCCTGCCCGCGATAGCCAACGTACAATTCTGTGACTTTTTCTACCTGTGGCGCTTCAACGATGGCTTGCAAGACGATTTCGCCGTAGCTCCAGCTTGCCATGTAGGATGGCTCCTGCGTCTGCTCGGTCAGGCGGTAGAGGATAGGACGGATGCGACCGAGTTGTGTGGTTGAGGTGTAGAGCGATGCGAGAACATCATCTCCCTGCTCACTCATCCCCTCCTGTTTTGCCAGTCCCTGCACAAAAGCATTGTTCAAGTAGGGTATTTGCGGCCCCAGCGAGTAAATCTGGCTGTGAGGATGCCGTTCAATGTAGCCGCTGGCTTGCAATGTGTTCAAAATATGGTAGCAGGTACTGATGTTGAGGTGTAGCCGCACGCTGATATCTCGTGCTGATAAGCCTTGCGGGCGGTCGGCGATGAGTTGTAAAACGCTGAAGGCGCGTTGCACCGAATGCAAGATGTCGCCCTTCTGCTCACAGGGGAAGGTTGCGATAAGCTCTTTCTGTTCTTGCTGGAACTGCCTTGTTACCATATACCACCCCTTTGTAAAAGCGTAGGGGCCGGTTGACCGCGCCCAGCGCCGATTTATCGGCTGTCGTTCCAATTGCTGATACATGGGTATTGACCCGCGTAGCCGATAAATCGGCGCTGGGCGCGGTCAACCGGCCCCTACGGGGTTTGTTACAATGTCTGTCGCAAAAATAGCTCAATATAACAAGTATAGTGATAGTTGGGGTAAAGTCAAGGGGTGGCATTTCAGTATTTGAAATAGCCTACTACAAAATGACATACTTCTATGCTATGCTTCTTCTGAACAATAACCCGTTATTGTTTATGGGTATGTTATGCGCAGTGCGTTCCTCTAGTCTGGTATTCAAAAACGTGGCATCCCCACTCCATCGCTACATCAAGGACGATGTAAACCTGAGAATAGGGACTTGTTCCCTACACCCTTCAGCGCATCCTCTGTGCTGAATCCCGCTATGAAACGGATAAACAGGAGGCAAAGTCAGCTATGTATCGCACAAACAGCGGAGAAGAAGTTTTCGTGATTGACTGTCACTCCCATTTCTGGGATGCCAGTCCCGCCAACCAGTTGAACAAATATGGACGTGGATGGATTGATTGCTTCTATGCGTACCACAAGAATCTGTCTCCCCCCGAGTATGTCTGGCCCCTGGAAAAGTATGAGAAGTACACATCGGTGGGTATGGTGCATGACCAGTTTGTCAAAGGTTACGTAGACCTCGCCATTCTTCAGCCGACGTATTTGATTGACTTCTACAAGAACGGCTTCAACACCATCGAGCAGAACAGCGTGATGAAGAAAGACTACCCTGATCGCTATATCCTCAACGGGGCCTGGGATGCTCGCGACGGCTTTCGCGGCCTGGAGTACCTGCGTCGTCAGAAGGGCGAGTGGGATATTAAAGGCGTCAAGCTCTACACGGCCGAATGGCGCGGCAATTCTAAGGGCTACAAACTCTCCGACCCCGACGCCTATAGCTATTTTGAGGAATGCATCAAACTCGGTATCACCAACATTCACGTTCACAAAGGCCCGACGATTTACCCGCTCAATCGCGACGCTTTCGATGTCGCCGACGTGGATGATGCCGCCTCCATCTTCACCGAACTCAACTTCATCGTCGAACATGCCGGTCTGCCACGTATCGAGGATTTTTGCTGGATTGCCACGCAGGAGAGCAACGTCTATGCCGGTCTGGCCGTCGTCCTGCCGTTCATTCACAGTCGCCCGCGCTACTTTGCCGAGGTGATGGCGAACCTGATGTTCTGGATTGGCCCCGACAAGATTCTCTTCGGTAGTGACTACGCTATCTGGGAGCCCAAGTGGCTGGTCGAGCGATTGATGGCCTTTGAGATGCCCGAAGACCTCAAAGCCGAGTATGGCGCTGGCACTGAGATGACTATGGACGTCAAGCGCAAGATTCTTGGCCTCAACGCGGCACGACTCTACGGCATTGACCCGGAAGCTCACATGGCAAAAGTCAAGGGTGATACGTTCTCGCAGCAAGCGGAGCAACTCTATGCTGTCCACTGATGCTTCCGCCATGCATGCAGGAATCACCGAGGCGCACATTTACGCGGCGATTGCCGACGTCCTCGATCCCGAACTGGACGAGCCGTTGGTGAAGCTAGGCTTTATTGACCGCGTGCAGGTGGATGGAGTGGATGGAGTGGATGGGGCGGACGTGACGGTCACGTTCAAGCTTCCTACCTTCTGGTGTTCGCCCAATTTCGCCTATCTGATGGCGAAAGACCTGCGTTCGCGAGTACAGGCGCTGCCGGGTGTGCGCTCTGTTCACGTCGCTTTGCTCGATCACTGTGCGGAAGACGAAGTGACCAACGGTGTCAATCACGAGTTGTCGTTTGCCGAGGCGTTCCCCGACGAAACGATGGAAGATGAGCATTTAGAGGAACTACGTCGCACGTTTTTGCGCAAGGGTTTTCTCATGCGCCAGGATGCCGTGCTGCGTCAGATGCTCAAAGTGGGACTGGACGAAGCGACCATCGCTGCCTTGCGCATGTGTGATATGAGCGTGGACGAAGACGCGAATACGGCCTCTGTGGTTGTGCAAGCTGAACCCGTGCTATTGGAGCGTGTTGGACACAGCGCCGCGACGTACATGCGCCGGAGGGCTGCATTAGGACTACCGATGATGGCGGATGACCCATTAATCATAGATGATGCCGGACAACGCTTGCAGGTGGGCGGCCTGAAGGAATTTATGCGTCGTTCACGCTCAATTCGCATGAATATCATGTTCAACACCACGTTTTGTAAGGGAATGTTTCGTACACGCTATGGCAAAGATACTGTCCCTGTAGACGAGGAAGGAGAAGAGATATGAAAGCTGTACGCCTGCATGAGTACCATCAAATGCCGAAAGTGCAGGAAGTGCCGGAACCAAAAATCAGCGGCCCCTTCGATGTGATTGTGCGTATCGGCGGCGCGGGTCTCTGTCGCACCGACCTGCACATTATCGAGGGGCAATGGGCGGAGAAATCAGGCGTGACCTTGCCCTACACGCTGGGGCATGAGAATGCCGGTTGGGTCTATGAAATTGGTTCGGCGGTGAGCAATGTCGCCGTGGGTGATACTGTGATTGTGCATCCGCTTGTCACCTGCGGCTTGTGCCGGGCCTGTCGTGCTGGCGACGACATGCATTGCACCAACTCGGCCTTCCCCGGCATCTCGACCGATGGCGGCATGGCAAACTTTCTCAAAACCACGGCGCGTGCTGTCGTCAAGTTAGACCCCAGCCTTGCGCCCAAAGATATCGCCGCGTTGGCCGACGCTGGCCTGACCGCCTATCATGCCGTGAAAAAAGCCTCTGCCATCTTGTACCCCGGCACCAAAACGGTCGTCATTGGTGCCGGTGGCCTGGGTCATATAGGTATTCAGTGTCTCAAAGCACTGACTCCAACCGAGATTATCGTGGTGGATCGTTCCCCGGCTGCGCTCGAATTGACGCGCAGTTGGGGAGCCGACCATACCGTACTGGTGGACGGTAGCCAGGTCGCGAAGGTCAAGGAGATTACCGACGGGCAGGGGGCCGAGGCGATCATTGATTTTGTCGGCGAAGGTGGTGCCATAGAAGACGGTGTGGCAATGTTGCGCCGGGCCGGCAGCTACTATGTCATCGGCTACGGTGGCAAGCTCAACGTGCCGACCATAGACATCATCTCGACCGAAATCAACTTCGTCGGCAACCTTGTCGGCACCTACAATGACCTCGTGGAACTGATGGTGCTGACCGCGCAAGGCAAAGTGACGCTGCACACTGCGATGTATCCTCTCGATGCGGCACTCGACGCCATCCACGAACTGGATAGCGGCAAGCTACGGGGACGGGGGATTCTCATACCGTAAGAGAGACCATACATAAAAACAGCAAACATTGACCGACGGTCAATGTTTGCTGTTTTTATGTATGGTCTCTCTTACGGTATACTCAACACAATCTTGCCAAATTGTGAGGCTGAGTCCATATGGTGCAGAGCTTCGCCAGCTTCCGCCAGGGGAAACACTCTGTCCACAACAGGGTGCAAACCATTGTTGAAGAGGGTGAGCATGCCCTGAAAATCTTCGGGCGAACCCATTGTAGAACCGAAGACGTTCAACTGTTTCCAGAAGATACGCCGTACTACCAGTTCCGGTGATACGCCCGTGGTAGCGCCATACGTGACGACGCGCCCGCCGGGTTTTACCGCGTCGAGGACTTGATTGAAGGTTTCGCCGCCCGTACCATCAATGATAAGATCAATCCCCTGGCCGCCGACAGCCCCTTTTGCCGCTTTGACCCAGTTGGTAGTTTTGTAGTTAAAGCCACCACTGGCACCCAACGCCTGCGCTCGCTGCAACTTTTCATCGCTGCCCGATGTGACAAATACCCGTGCGCCCATTTTCATAGCAATCAGCAAGGCGAAGGTGGCAACGCCCCCGCCAATGCCTGTTACCAGCACAGTATCTCCTGCCTGCACTTTGCCACGTGTTACCGTGGCACGATAGCCTGTCAGGCCAGCCAGTGGTAGCGCGGCAACCTCCTCATCGGTGAGGCCGGATGGACGTGGGAAGATGGCGTTCGCGGGAACTTTGACCATTTGCGCGTAGGTGCCGTTATCGGGCAGGCCCAGAATACGCCACTGCGGCCCCGCAACAGCGGGATCGTCGCCCCAATCGAGGCTGGGATTGATGACCACAGCATCGCCAACATGCCATCCCTCGACTCCCTCTCCAATGGCGGCGATTTCACCAACGCCGTCGGAGCCAGGGATGATGGGAAACTTCAGGCCGGCATATTGCCCCTGAGTTATATACACGTCGCGATGATTCAGTGCTGCCGCCCGCACGCGCACCACGACCTCGCCCTGTCCCGGCGTCGGGTCTGCAACCTCGCTCAGTTGTACATCGCGTGAGTCGCCAACTTGCTGTAAAACAAAAGCTTTCATAATGATGTTCCGTTTCTATTCTATCGTGTAGGGGCCGGTTTACCGTGTCCACCGCCGATTTATCGGCAAAACGAGTACAATTTGATGTGACGGTAGTTTAAGGGACACGGGCCGATCAATCGGCGGTGGGCGCGGTAAACCGGCCCCTACAAGCCTACTAACTCCGCTAAACGATCAACCTGATCCAGGTCTTGGATGCAGGGCCAGCAAATTAATTCATCCACTCCGACGTCGGCAAACGCCTGTATGACTCTTTTCAGCGCCTCTGGTGTGGAAGGAAGGCCGTTGGCTATCTGCTCCGCCATCGGTCCCGCGAAAGCGTAGTAGTTGCGTATGTACGCGCCCGCTCGCTCGGCTGCATTCGGGCCAAGACCGAAGTATGTTGCGGCGACAAAGCGAGGTTTGCCGGGTTTGCCCGCCTCTTGCCAGACCTTTTCAGCCAGTTCATAACCTTGTCGTGCCATTGGAGGTTGTGCGCCACCGGCGATGAAGCCGTTGCCCCACTTGCCGACACGCTGAATCGCGGCGGGTGAATAGCCGCCGATCAGTAGTTCAGGCCCTCCCGGTTGCACAGGTGGAGGACCAATAGGTCCGATATCCTCGGCGAGTGGTTGACCTGACCATGCTCGTGTCAAGGTATCTAACTGTGTTTCAAAACGCTTTCCCCGGCCTTGCATCGAAGCGGGTGCGGCGCGGAAGTCGTCATCTCTGCCCCCGATACCAACGCCAAGCGTGAGTCGCCCGCCAGAGATAGCATCCAGACTGGCCGCCTGTTTTGCCAGTATGCCAGTGTTGTGCAAGGGAACCAGCAGAACCGTCGTTATCAAACGAATACGTTGTGTCACAGCGGCAGCAGCCGTCAACGTAATCAAGGCATCATAGTTAGGATAAACCAGCCGATCAAGGCTGCCCAGACTGGAAAAAGGGCCTGCGTCCGCACGCCTGGCCCATTCCAGGATAAATTGGCCCTTCGCTCCAGGAATGGTCGCCGGGTGACCAATACCGACTTTCATCATTGCCTCCTCAGAGAAATACCGTGTTTTCTTTGTGTTGTGCATGAAGATCGTATTCTTCTGAGTGTATTGTATGTCTTGACAGATGATAGGGGCAAGGTGAGAGACCAGAGTACCTGCAAGGGAAATGCCCCTACAATATACGGATGCATGTCCTACGTGTGTTGTAGGGGCATTTCCCTTGCGGGTGCCCTGGTCTCTCATCTTTCCGGTTTGACCCATATCCCCCGTTCGTGCATCAACTCAATCTGCTTTTCAATAACCTTCTCACGGTACTCGGCGTGCTTCATGGGTTCGCGGTCGAGGTAGAGATTTTTGGGATAGATGGGTTGCTCGTAGAGTATTGAGTAGAGTTCGGTGCGCAGGTCTTTCATCCAGTTATCCCATTGGGCGCGAGCGCGGTGGTCGCGCATAGCTTCGATATCAATCACACCGCCGACGTAGGTTGAGCCTGCGCCGTAGTCTTGCCGACCGACGATCTGTCCTTTGTAGTTGATGATGAAGGAGCGACCGCCAAAGGTGTCAATGGGCGTATCCTCTTCTGGAAAGAGATAGTACGTTCCCATGTTTGGTGCCACGAGATACATGTTGTTGTCAAGCGCCCGCGCTCGGCTCTGAATTTCAAACATATCGTTGCCGGTGGCCGGGTGTGGGTAGGAGGCGCGGTAGACGACTTCGGCTCCGTTCATCGCCAGCGCACGAGCATTCTCAGGATAGGAACCTTCGTTTGCCATCATGATGCCCAGGCGACCAATCTCTGTATCCACAACGGGCCAGAAGGCATCGAGATTTCTGCCATAGCGTTCAACCCACCAGTCATAGATATCGTGCGGACAGACGGAATGCTCTACTGGAAAAAGTGGCGAGACTTTGTAATGTTGCAGTATCACCTCGCCTTCTGGGTTGAGAATAAAGCCGACATTGAAGAAACGATCCTTTATTTCGGGATGCCGCGCTTTTGCCTGTGCCATGATAAAGGTGTTGTATTGCCGGGCAAGTTTTCCCAACTCCTCCGTTTCTTCACCGGGAATGTCTATTGCGCCCCCCCTGGCAAACTGCACGTGGTCGAGGTCAAGCACCTCGTCATTAAAACCTTGCAGTGCGCCTTCTGGAAAAGCGATTAACCGCACAGGTAGATCAAGGCTTGAGAGCCACGAGGCAGCCTTGACCAGATGCGAGAGATGTTCGAGGTTGCATTTGATGTCGGCGCGGGTGCGAATGCCGCGCACCGTGGGGATAAGTCCGACGGCGGTATATGGTTTGATCACTGGCGTACTCCTTTGTTCGTTCTTGTGTGTATTCATCTACAAAACTCTTCTCTGGACTACTGACCTCGATTGTAAAATCTTTTCTGAACAGTGTCAAATTTGGACACCATGTATGAAGTTTTCCCAACAGATACGTGGGCGGGCTGCAGCAGTCCCTACACTCCTGTTTCATCCTGGCGGTATTTGTATAGCACGGAATAGAAGCACCTGTACCAAATGTTTCTTACTATTAGTAAGTATTTTCAGCCTCAATCCAGGAAGGAACATTCGTATGACCCGGCACGCCAAAATTATTGTCACGATAGCCTTGATGTTGGGAATGTCGCTCGCTGCCCTCGATACCACCATTGTGGGAACGGCGCTCCCCACTATCGTGGGCAAGTTGGGGGGTATTTCGCTCTATTCGTGGGTATTTTCTATCTATCTGCTCACTTCAACCACCACAGTGCCAATCTATGGCAAACTCGCTGACCTCTATGGACGCAAACCGATGTTTCTCTTTGGTTCGGGTCTGTTCTTGCTTGGTTCAATTCTCTGTGGAACCGCGCAAAGTATGGAGCAACTGATTATTTTCCGTGCCTTGCAGGGTTTGGGTGCAGGTGCGGTGCAGCCGATTGTCTTGACGATTATCGGCGACATCTACGCATTGAAAGAACGTGCCAAAGTGCAGGGCTTATTTAGCGGCGTCTGGGGTATCGCCAGTGTTGTTGGCCCGGCTCTGGGTGGCGTGATTGTTGACCATTTCTCGTGGCGCTGGGTTTTTTATATCAATTTTCCCTTTGGCCTGGTTTCCGCTGTTTTGCTGGCTCTCTATCTCAAAGAAAATGTTGAACGCAAGAAACAATCGTTGGACTACTTCGGTACACTGGCGCTGACGGGTAGTATCGTGGCGTTGCTTTTTGCCATGCTGCAAGGCGGCACCTCATGGGCATGGCTCTCGCTGCCAAGCATCGGCCTCTTCGCACTCTCTGTCGTACTGCTGGTGCTGTTCTTGATGCAGGAACGTCGCGCTCCTGATCCGATTTTGCCGCTTACGCTGTTTAACAATCGTATTATTGCCATTTCCAGCATCGGCGGCGTTATTCTCGGCGTGCTGATGTTTGGCATAACTTCCTATGTGCCGCTCTTTGTGCAGGGAGTTGGAGGTGGCACCGCAACCAGCGCAGGTCTCACACTTGGCCCATTGCTGCTAGCCTGGCCTATTGCGGCGACATTCAGTGGGCGCATCGTGATTCGCTATGGCTATCGTTTTACCTCTGTTGTGGGTATGGCGCTTGCGACGCTTGGTACAGGCATGGTGATACTCTACAATACGGCCACCACGCTGCCCTTTATTATCGTCTCTATGCTTATCATTGGTACCGGGCTTGGTTTATGTAGTACGGCTTTCATTATCTCGGTGCAGAACGCTGTTCCCTGGAAACTACGCGGCGTGGCGACTGCTACGACGCAGTTTTTCCGCACGATTGGTGGCACAGTTGGTGTTGCGCTGATGGGAACTATTCTGAACGCACAAATGGCCTCGCGTTTCCCGCCTATCTTTGCCCATTTCGCGAGTGCCGCTGCTAGTCTGCCAAAGAGTGTAGCGCCATCGAATGTGCTGCTGACGCCCAATGTGCGAGCTACGCTACCAGTAGCATTTCTCACGCAATTGCAGACTGCGCTGGCGCAAAGCTTGTTCTGGGTCTATATGCTGACGTTTGTGCTGGCGATTATTGGTCTGGGAACCATGTTCCTGCTGCCCGGCGGTCGCGCCGAAAAATATGCCTATAAACCAGCCGAAGGCGAGGCTGTGGATGAGGAAGCAGGACAATCCCCCGCGGTGCCATCCCTGATGACGCATTAAGTAATAACGGAATGAGAGCAGTTTCAGGCAAAAAATGCTCTCATTCTGGTAATAATACGACTTTCCCTTTGACTTTGCGGTTCATCATTTCGTAGAGGGCGTCGGCGGCTTGCTCTAATGAGAAGGTTGCGGAAATATAGGGCCGAATTTTCCCCTCGTCGAACCAGGTCAGCAGTTCCGCGAGGTATTGCTGGTTGCGCTGCCGGTTGCGTTCAGTGAACGCACCCCAGAAGACGCCAACAATCGAGCAGCCTTTGAGCAGCGTCAGGTTGAGTGGGATACGCGGAATATCGCCGGCCGCGAAGCCAATCACCAGGTGCCGTCCGCCCCATGCCATGCTGCGCACAGCAGGTTCAGAATACTTATCGCCCACCGGGTCAAACGTCACATCTACACCATTGCCTTGCGTCAACACTTTCACGCGCTCTCTCAGGTCTTCGGTGCTATAATTGATAACCGCGTCCGCGCCGTGTTGGCGGCAAACTTCAAGTTTGTCGTCGGAGGATGCCGCGGCGATAACGTGCGCACCGATTACCTTACCAATCTCAACCGCCGCCAATCCTACTCCTCCTGCCGCACCGAGCACGAGCAGCGTCTCACCCGCTTTCAGTTGCGCCCGATCGCGCAGCGCATAATGCGAGGTGCCATAGGTCATCGAAAAGGCTGCCGCAGTCGGAAAATCCATCTTGTCCGGCATAGGAATAAGCCGGGCGGCATCGGCAACCACCTCTTCAGCGAAACCTCCCCAGCCAGTAAAAGCAATCACGCGGTCGCCAACTTTGACCCGTTCGATACCCTCGCCTATCTCTTTAACAATACCAGCGATCTCGCCCCCAGGTGAGAACGGCATGGCAGGCTTGAACTGGTATTTGCCCTGAATCATCAACGTATCCGGGAAGTTGACGCCGCACGCTTTCACGCTGACCACCACCTGTCCCTTGCCAGCCTTCAACGGTTCGACTTCCTCAACCACCAGGCTTTCCGGTGGGCCATACACTTTACATAACACAGCTTTCATGTATTGTTTCCTCCTGATAGAAAGGTTTTGTTGCTGCATTATATCAGTGGGCCAGGGTACCCGCAACGGTGCCGAGCAGCCACTATGATGAATTGACGTTTTTCTATTTGCTTGCTATGTCAAAATAGGATATGCTCTTAGCGTCTGGTATAGTTGTGTTTGGCTGAATGGTTGTGTTTTATGGAAAACCGGAAAATGGTTGGGAAATGATGGACCGAGTAGGACAACGCTTTGGCAACTATCGCCTCCTGCGCCTGTTAGGAGAAGGCGGCTTCGCGGAAGTCTATCTGGGCGAGCATGCGTTTCTTGGCACACAGGCCGCGATTAAAGTGCTGCAAATGCGGCTGGCACAGGAATTATTGAAGGATTTTCTCCAGGAGGCACGCACTCTGGCGCACCTGGAACACCCGCATATTGTGCGCGTGCTGGATTTTGGACTGGAGGAGGGCGTGCCTTTTCTGGTTTTGCACTACGCGCCAAATGGTTCGTTACGCCAGCTTCATCCACGCGGATCGCGTTTAATACTCCCAAATATTGTCAGGTATACACGAGAGATTGTGGCAGCTTTGTCCTATATTCACGAGCAGAAGCTGATTCACCGCGATGTGAAGCCAGAAAATATGCTGGTGGGGCGCAATAACGAACTGTTGCTTGGTGATTTTGGCGTCGCCGTATTCTCCCGTAATGCTCGTGACCCCCGTCTTCACGAGGCCAGCGGTACCCTTGCCTATATGGCCCCTGAGCAATTGTGCGGCGAGGCCTGTACCGCCAGCGACCAGTATGCTCTGGCAGTGGTTGTCTACGAATGGCTGTGCGGTTCCTGCCCGTTTTCTGGTACATCCGCCGAGATCGTGCAACATCATCTGCATACACCGCCCCCTTCTCTTTGTGAAAAAGCTCCCGATGTTCCAGAAGCGGTGGAACAAGTTGTGCTGAAGGCGCTCGCGAAGGACCCACAGCAACGTTTCGCGGATGTACGCGAGTTCGCGGATGCGCTGGTCTCTGCCTGCTCACCTATCGTGCAGCATTTCAGCCATGCCACAGCATCTCTAGCGCAAACTTTGCCTGCTACTGCGGTACCGCTATCGCCTGCGCGTCCCTCTGTATCACAAGACGCTATCTGGTCTGTTCCCTACCGCCGCAATCCCTTTTTTACGGGACGAGAGGGTGAATTACAGCACCTCTATGATGCTTTACACGGAACATCCAGTGGGAAAGCAGGGTTTCCGCAAGCCCTGAGTGGATTGGGGGGTATCGGCAAGTCACAGACTGCCGTTGAGTATGCCTTTCGGCACAGATCAGAGTACCGCGCCGTGCTGTGGGCAAGAGCGGAAACATATGAAACATTGCTGGCGGATTACGCGACAATTGCGCAAATGTTGGATTTGTCGGAGCAACGGGAGCAACAGACGCCTGAATGGCAACGAGAGGCGGTGTTGCATTGGCTGGAAACGCAATCCGATTGGCTTCTGGTGCTCGATAACGTAGAAAACCTCGCGCTGGTACATGCCTTTCTGCCTGTTGAGGTACGAGGGCATAATGGGCATATTGTGCTGACAACTCGTTTGCAAGCTTTGGGAACGCTGGCACAGCGTATAGACCTTGAGAAGATGGAGCCTGATGAGGGTGCGCTCTTCCTGCTGCGGCGTATTCAACTGATCGAGCAGGATGCCACGCTGGAAGATGCAGACGGTGCCGACTTCATCGAGGCAAAAGATATTGCGCGGGCTATGGATGGCCTGCCACTCGCGCTGGATCAGGCGGGTGCCTATATCGAGGAGAGCGGGTGCAGTCTGGATGATTATAAGGAGCATTATCGCCAACAACGGCGCACATTACTGGAATTGCGCGGGAGTATGCTCTCCGAACATCCTGAGTCCGTGGCGACAACATGGTTGCTCTCATTCCAGAAGTTAGAGCAAAATATACCTGCTGCTACAGAACTTCTGCGGCTGTGCGCCTTTCTTCATCCTGACTCCATTCTTGAGGAGATTATTACCTCTGGCGCGGCTGAGACTGGCCCGTTATTAGCGCCGGTTGCCGCCAATCCTGTTGCGCTTGATGCGGCGATAGCGGCGTTGCGCACATTTTCGCTGCTACGGCGCGACGCGGACACACATACGCTCTCTATGCACCGGCTGGTACAGGCCGTTCTCAAAGATGGTATGGATGATGCGATGCAACAATGCTGGGCGGAACGTGCAGTGCGAGCGGTCAATTGTGTCTTTCCCGATAGTGAACAGGTGGCGAACTGGGAGCAGTGCCGTCGTTGCCTGCCACATGTACAGGTATGTGTACAGTATATCGAACAGTGGAACCTTGCATTCCCAGAGGCTGCGCGTTTGCTGGATGCGGCAGGGATGTATGTGCTGGAACAGGCACATTATACGCAGGCGGCCTATCTGTTGCGGAAGGCGCTTGATATTCGTATAAAGATACAGGGGTCGGAACATGTTGATGTGGCCGAGAGCCTGACCAACCTTGCCGGCGTCTATCTCTATCAGGGCAAGTATGCCACGGCGGAGCCATTGCTAACTCGCGCCCTGGAAGTGCGTGAACAGGCGCAAGGCTCGGAACACTCCGACGTGGCTATCTGCCTCAATAATCTGGCTTTGTGCTACAATCAACAAGGCAAGTATACCCAGGCCGAACCGCTTTTCCAGCATGCGTTGGCAATCTGGGAACGAACAGAAGGGGGAGAACATCCAGATGTTGCGCGGACACTGAACAATCTTGCGCTACTCTACGTTGCGCGGCGGCAATATGCCCAGGCCGAACCACTTTATCTACGCGCTCTCGCCATCTGGGAGTCTATTCGTGGCCCCGTTCATCCCGACGTGGCTACCTGTCTCAATAATCTCGCGTTACTGTATCAATATCAAGGGAAGTATGTCAGGGCAGAGTCTATTTTCCAGCGCGTTCTGGCTATCCGCGAGAAAACGCTGGGGCCGGAGCATCCAATCATTGCGTTCAGCCTCACCTATCTCGCCCGTCTCTACCAGAAACAATATAAATACAGTCGGGCAGAAATGCTCTTCAAGCAGGCGTTGCAAATGCGCAAACGGGCGCTCGGCCCGGAGCATCCCGATCTCGCCTTAAGTCTCAGCGATCTTGCGCGGTTTTATACCATGCTTGGTAACTATACCGAAGCGGAGTCGCTTTTCCAGCAATCGCTGCGTATCCGCGAGCAAACATTGGGGCCGCACCATCCCGATATTGCGCTCGTTCTAAAACATTATGCTGTCCTGCTCGCAGCGCAACAACGCAAAGACGAGGCACGCGAACTATTGGTTCGCGCCCGTTCAATCCGGGAGATGGTTCAGTAGGGATATAATTTTCTCCCCATACCCAACAACAGAACGTTGCATAGCGCCTCTCACATAAGCGCAGTATGGTACTCGTCTGCTCCAACGCAAAGGTTTTGTTACCCGCGACAGAGGGGAAGAGTATACAGGAAAAGGAGTAATTGATGGTACCAACCCCTTCCTGGTGGCAAACGGGGTGATTTAATAGTCTACCGTATCATATTTGTGATTGCTGGGCGCGGTGAAAATTGGATTGAGGTAAATGGCCGTCACACCGAGATCCGCCAGGTAATCCAGATGCTGGATGATTCCCCACAGATCACCGCCAAAGAATTCAACTGCTCCTGACTCCATAAGTGACCGGGGAGTTCACCCCATGGTCGAGCGGCCACGTGTTTGCCATAACAGAGGTATTCATTGTCGTATACATTGTTGTCAGGGTCACCATCGGCGAAGCGATCAGGGAAAATCTGGTAAAAAACGCTGTCATGCACCCAGGTTGGGGCATGGTATTGCGCGAGAATTTTGAAATCCGTCGCATCTGGAGGAGTATAGCGTACCATACCGGCAGCGGTAAGCCACCAGCCCCCCTCAGTTGTCAAAATATAGAAGCGGTAATTGTTTCGCACCATTTTGAGCGGGATATCCGCTTCCCACCAGCGAGCAACAGCATCTTCGTTGCCGGGTTGCATAGGGATCATATGCTGCTCTCCGTCCGGGTTGGTGCGTACAAAGACACGCTCAATAGGCGTGTTCAAGCCGGTACGAAGTTTCAGGGTAATAGTTGAGCCAAATGAGTAGGGGTTTTGTGGGGTGACGTAGCATGGAGAACCATCATGGTGAACGCTATGAGACCAGTGAACGTTGGACATGGATCTGGATTATCCTTTTCTTCGGATGCGACATATCACGAATTGTTGTTAGCTTGCCTCATGGTACCATATCTGGTAATAATTTGCCATACACCATGTATGTCCAGGGCGTAATGAATTGCGTCCCTACACATGTGTAGGGACGCAATTCATTATGCCTTACCTCGACCTCGCCGGGCTTTCCATACCGCATGAACCAACATAGCACTTTAACATCGGCGTTGCAGTACGGTTGAGATTGGAAGTGCTGGTAGCGCCAGCTATAAGGGGCGCTTTGCATAGTAGCGCAAGCCCTAGAATAGTCAATAATAAGAGCATGAAGAAGGCAGAGCTTAGGCGTTTGTGCATAACTGGTATCATGAACGTATAGCTCCGAACGGGGGTATAACGAAGTCATGATGAATAGTTGGAAGCCTGTCTTGCACTGTCAAGCGTCAACTATTCTCATGACTTCATGGTTCCTACCTACAAGGGACAACCTTACAAGTGGACTGAAGTTAATGCGCTAGCAAACTCGCAATATGTTTGCTCCTTCCTTTGTACCCGTAAGTAAGGGAATAGACAACTTGCTCTATTTACTATCGGCACACTATTTGATTTCAATAGATGAATTTCGATGAAGCTATCTTCTCTCTGGCTTACCTGCAATGCTCTCATATTGCACAGCCGCGACATAATACGATACTATTAGGAATACACATGTATGAACACACCTTACGCAGGCAGCGACGCCGGGTGTATTGGTGGAACGATGGCTTTTCATAAGGAGGCTTGTCATATGTCCCTACACCCGGAACCCTTTACCATTGGAGTCGAAGAGGAATACCAGATTATTGATCCTCTTACCCACGAATTGAGTTCATCGGCGGAGGAAATTCTTCCTCTAGCCGCGAAGACATTGGGCGATGCGGTTCAACTTGAAATGATCCTGTCGCAAATTGAGATTGCCACACCTATCTGTGCTACCCTTGAGGATGTGCAAAATCAGCTTACGCGCCTGCGCGGCGGCATGATTGATGCCGCAGCCCAGGTTGGCAAGCTGATTGGCTCGGCTGCCACGCATCCATTCTCGGCATGGAAGGAGCAGCTTGTCACGCCAGGCGAACGCTATCAGATGCTGGTAAATAATTACGGACAGTTTATTCGCCAGCAAGTGATTTATGGCTGTCATGTGCATGTTGGCTTAAATGATCGTGAGACAGCAATTTTTGTGCAGAATCATGCCCGTCCCTGGCTGCCTGTGTTGCTGGCGCTATCCGCGAGTTCACCAATGTGGGAGGGCGAAGATACCAGGTATTCGAGTTTTCGCACCGGCCTCTGGTGGACATCACCGCTCTCCGGTCCGCCGCCGATATTTTCTTCACGGGCCGAGTACGATGAGCTGATTACTACTCTGGTAGAGAGTAAATGTGTCGAGGATTCGATGAGTATCTACTGGGATATTCGCCTGTCCGGGCGTTTTCCAACCATTGAGTTCCGCGTGATGGACATGTGCATGACGGTGCAGGAGGCGGTGATGATTGCTGGTCTCGTGCGTGCGCTGGTGCGTACCGGTTATGAAATGGCTTTACAAAAAATACCGGCACGTACTACCCGTGTTGAATCGATTCGCACCGCCAACTGGCATGCCGCCCGCTATGGGCTTGAGGGAGAATTGATTGACTTACTGGCGGAACGAGCCGTACCTGCTCGTGAACTGGTCGAAAAATTCCTGGAATTCGTGCGTCCCGCCCTGCAAGCCGAAGGAGATTGGGAACGCATTTCCACCAGTGTCTATGATATTTTGGAGCGTGGCAACGGCGCGACCCGCCAACGCGAAGTCTTTCGCCGTACCGGCAACGTCAATGATGTCGTGGATTACATCGTAGCTGAGACAGCTAAAGACGTGAGGTGAATCTCACGGCAACTCAAGCTCATCAATCGAAATCAGCCCCTTTTTGAGCGCATAAATTACTGCTTGCGTGCGGTGGGCGAGTTGGAGTTTGGTGAGAATATTGCCGACGTGTGTTTTAACGGTCTCGTCGCTTACAACCAGTGCCTCCGCTATCTCGTGATTGGTGCGCCCAAAGGCAAGCTGGCGCAGTACTTCTTGCTCACGCTCGGTTAATTCCGCGCTGTGCTTGCCGCCGCGCATCAATTCTTGCATGACGGCATTGGCGACCGCCGGATCAAGCAGTGATTGACCATGCGCTGCTGCTCGCACGGAAGCCAGCAGAATATCCGGGTCTGCCTCCTTGCGCACATAGCCGATTGCTCCGGCGCGTAGGGCTGCCACCACTCGCGAATCATCGGTGTAGCTGGTGAGCGCGACGATGCGCGTACTGGGAACGAGTGTGCGTACCTGGCGAATCGTCTCGATGCCATCTATGCCGCCGGGCATGAGCATATCCATCACGATCACGTCGGGCAGCCATTCCTCAATGTGTTGCAACGCCTCTTCGCCGCTCGACGCCTCGCCAACTACGAGCAGGTCGTCGAAGGCGTTGAGGAAACTGCGCAGTCCACGTCGCACAATGTGGTGATCGTCTACCAGTACCACCTTTATTTTCTCTGCCATTTTCTGCCGCTCCTTTCTCCTGACACCCACAAGAGGCGTCACTACACTCAAGCCAATTTGTTCAGTGGTGTTTCTGTTTGCTTCGCTTGCGTTTCTTCGGTTGCCAGTACCTGTTTCCAATGGTTGATCTGCGTGTAATCGAGCAGAATGATCACGCTGAAAAGCAGCATACCGAGTAAAGCGGCGTACCCTCCCCATTCCTTGCCTGTGACTGGCGGAAATGTCAGGGACAGGTTGCCAAAATAGAGGATGGCGGCGACCGCGACGAGCCATATGCGCCACCGGCGACCAAACGATCTCTTCCTTAGTGTCATCTCCCACCCTAACTCCGGGCGCGGCATCTGACTATAATAGCGCTCTGTACCGCGATAGCGCCGCCATATTCCAAGTGCAATAAGCACAAAAAGCAAACATGAAGTCAGGAACAACAACCAGTGCAATAGAAATGCGCCTTTTTGCGGGTTGAAGAAAGCGTTCAGCGATAATGTTGTGCATAATCCTAGCAAGAACATCATCGCGTTATATTCTCGCTGTTGCAACGATAGTGCTTCTATGCTGTTTCCACCCGCATTCAGCACCACCCGCGTTCTATAATAATATGCCTGAGCATAGCCGTAGGAGGCAGCGAGGCCACAGGCAAGAATGAGCAGTAAGGGGGCGCTGAACATAATGAGCGCGAAGGCAAGCAATGTGGCATTTCCCGTTAATTGGAAGCCCCACGTTGCCTGTTCGCGTGAGCGCCGGATGTCGCGTTCTATCTGTTCCTCTTGCTGTTTCGTGCGCAATGAATCCAGCAACGGCAGCATGGCATGCATGGTTGTTCCCTGTCCAACCGCGCTTGCAATGTCCATTGTGCCTTTCAGGTCGGTCGCTCGTTGGCGCAGATTTGCCAGTCCCATACCCATTTGGGCCGCATTGTCGAAGCCCTGTCCATTGTCGCGTACCTCGATATGCAGCATATAGTCCTGTTGATAGAGCGAGAGCCAGACCGTTGTGGCGCGAGCGTGCCGTGCGATGTTAGCAAACGCCTCCTGCACCATGCGGAAAATGGCCTCCTGCGTTCCCGGTAGCAGACGATCGCTGGCCGGTAGTTCACCAATTTCGACCACCATTTTTGCACCAATCCGGTATCCCAGCGCCTCTGCTTGCGTGCGCAAAGCCGCGACAAGACTGGTATTTTCAAGTGGGGCTGAGCGCAGTTGTTGCAACAGCGCCTGCATCTCCACCTGTGCCTCCTTCGCGCTGCGCTGGATATCCTCAACCGCCTCTCGTGCGCCCTCGTTTGCACTCTCTTGCCCCGCGCTATTGCCACTCCAATGGGCTTTGGCCGCCGCCGCGCTGATGCTGATGCTAAAAATTTGTTGCTTGATGGAGTCGTGCAAGTCGCGTGCAATGCGGTTGCGTTCTTCCAGTGCCGCCGCCGCGCTTGCCTGTTGCAGCATCTGCTCGCGAAACTCTTCCGTCAGGTGTTCATTGCGTGCAAAAACCTGGATGCGTTCACTGATGGCATTGATCTGGGAAAACAGCATATGCAGGGGCCAGCGCCATGCCGGAGCGATTTTTTCAACCGCAAAGCCCTGCGCGAAACGTGCCAGTGTCAATTCAAGCAAGTACAGGCCATAGGTGATATTCAGCGTCAACAGTACTCCAACACCCGCACCCACGCCGATTGCCACAAGAAATTGTTCAGGCGCATGTAAGCCAGCATGGGATGTTGCGAAAAAAATGCCCAGTGCGATGCAACCGGCAATAAGATGGCTCAAGAAAAGTTGGAGCGCGATACCGATGTGTACCGTTCCTCTTCCTGGCGATGGTGTTGTATGCATGGCTGTTTTCTCCTCGTAGATACCTGCACTTACCTGTACCCACATATCATACCCTAACGCCGTATATTTGGGAATGAAGCCATTGTGATTTACAACGGACTTATTCCCAAAATTCTGTTTGAGGTGAATAATCACTTTACCATGCGGGACGAAAGCGGATGCAGACTTTGTGAGTCAAGTTGCATCCACTGCCAGAAAATGCTGGCCTTCTCGGCAACGATACTGCCCAGGAAGAGTGCGCTCATGGCGGTTGTTGCCAGTATAACCGGAACAAGTCCGTTGCTCAGCCCGGAAAAGGTGATGGCTATAGCGGCAATTCTTAGTACCAGCAACGTAATCCAGATGATGATACTTAATCGGCTCGGCTTGACATACGTAATACCCGTCGCCACATCTCTACGCACGCAAACCAACTTACCACGAAACACACCGAGACACAGCCCCGGTAGAAGACCAATAACAAGAGCGGCAATTAAGAGACCTGAATTGATGAAGGCTTCAGCAAGGTTTTTCTCGAAAGTGATATAGCTGAGGTAGGCGACGGCTACAGGTAATCCCAGCAGCATTAACGGTTTAATCGGCTGCTCGATGAACTGGCAAACGATAATATAGAGAACGACTCCGATAATCAGGATGTAGGTGATGGATGCTGGCATTGTATGTTCCTCTTTCTTTTTGCTTTTTGTGTATTCCGGTGTTGCCATCGTGTGTATCATTGCTTATGTGCCAAGTATAGAGGAAAAACACGCGCCAGCCATCGCTTACCTGTGGGGTTTTGCTCTCACCCGAAAGGGGGAGAGCATGTATGGAAGAGAATGCGTGAAAAGAGGTAGAACGGCGTGGGCCAGGGCGCACCCTTGTGGTTGCCCTGGTCTTGCTAACCTTTGGGCCGTTCCATATACCATTCGCGGTACGCCGTGCAATGTCCTGCATCGTCGAAGTCGAGGACGAAGATGTTGTCGTACTCTGTTTTGAGCGTTGTTCCATCCGACTCGAAATACTTGCTGCGACCCTGTGTTACCGCCCGGTTTCCCTCAATCACGATTGGTTCATAGTGCCCGTCATAGGTACCGGGCGCGTCTTGCCGCTCAAACCACGAGGCGACAATGGTGCTGCGTCCGTGTAGCAGTTCGCTGAAAGGGTCATAAGCGCAGGTGGCATCTTCACTGAAAAGATTGCCGATGGCTTCCGGGTCGTATGTCTTCCATGCGTGTACATAGGCCTCTAACCACGCGGTGACTGTGGCTTTATCCAACATGGGAAAATCCTTTCTCTTGTATTTTCAGGTGCTTTATGCAAATCCTTTACGAAACTACCTGAAAATGCTCGTCTAGCTTGCGATTTTAGCATAAAAAGAGGGCATTTATCGTCCTGATTATGTGATATTGTAGACTGAGATACATTATGTCACGAACAAGAGTATGCAATACATACACGAAAAGGTTGGTGAAAATCATGTCAGACGAAACGTCTCCAACACAACAGCAAACGGCTACCCTCATGGCCCGTGTTTTTGCATTAGTGCGAGCCTGTCCATCTGGTCGTGTCACGACCTACGGTTGGATTGGGAAAGCGTCAGGCTATCCGCGTGGCGCACGTATGATTGGCTGGATCATGAACGAAACGCCGTCGGGCGTGCCAGCACAGCGCGTTATCAATAGTAAGGGCGAGCTATCGGGAAGTTGGGCATTTGGAGAGCGCGGTAGGATGCGCAAACTGTTGGAAGCCGAAGGCGTTGTTTTCTCAGAGAACGAGCGCGTTGACCTCAAACGCTATGGCTGGGACCCGTCAACCGATCTCACCGAAGAAGAGCGCAAACACATCCTGGACGACGCCGACACCACCACCATTGTAATGAGTGGGCGACTTTTGCAGCTTATGCAGAATGATAAGGCATCGCCGCTGCGGGATACATTGGGTGCAGAATAACTGCCCAACAGCTTAAATCGGCGATTCTTCCATCATTGTCATATATGCTTGTGCCTGACATGCCATTTTCTGCTGTTAACCCGCTTCGAGAACCACGGCCCTCCCATGATCCTGAAGGACGGACGGGACAGCGCTTTCCTTTTTATGCTATACTATAAGAAGGAATTGTGGTGAAATTTGCTATGCGTTCTGGGAGATGTGATGGGGATGAGGTAAAGCCACTATCGAACGCATTTGGAAACCCTCAGTATCATATGCATTATGTTCTCCTCTCTCCGTGGTACCCCCGTGTCGAATCGTGGCAATTATGAACATGTTTAGAAGCAGAAATTTTAAGGAGAACACTATGTCGCCACTAATCCTGGTGTTGCTTGCCATTGTAATCGTTGTATGTGTTTTTGGCTACCCGATGTATCGGAACAATGCTGACAAGAGAGCGCGGGAAAAGAAACGTAACCAGTTCCATGATCGGATTTAAAGATGCGCTATAACTGCTATAACTGCTATAACTATTGAACGGAGTTGAGGGATGAGGATGAATAAGCAAGCCCAGGTGTTTGCCCGGCAAGTCCAGTTGGATTTATTGGCGCTCTCAGATGCAGACCTTTTCAAGATAGTACATGTGTGGGTAATTGGAAAACCAATTGGGCTATCGGCTGATATCTATTCCGAGGCGCGGCTTGCTTTAGGATATACGCTCACGAGAGGTGAACCATCTATCCCTTCCAATGCCATGCTCGCAGGGAACACATTTGAGGCAGAAGAACAATGGCTTGCACCTTCTTTACCAAAACTTCGGCAGTTGTTAACAGACATGGACGTGAAATTCTTCGTCCAGTATGTTCTCCCGCTTGCATTCCAATCGCTGCATACGCTGCATCCAGAATGGGATGAAGGCGCGACGTTTAACGCACATCTTGCCAATTATCTTCGTTCGATCGGCGGTAAGCAGCGACACGTAACGCGGGAACCAGGAGAGAAGGAGGTATTGCGGTAGTCTGCTCCGGTAATAGAGGTCTACTTCTCTCAGTGGAGCATCAACAGGCGAACTTTTTGTGCGTTCCAAATAGTGTGATACAGATGCACAGCATAGTAAGGAAATGAGAACATGCAACAGGTGAAGACGTACATGTCAGGATTATTCAAAGGAGATGCACGCTCGCAGTTTGAGAAAGATTTAAAGAAATTGACGAAGGACGGCTGGCGCGTGCAAGATGTCAAGGATGAAGGGGTGGGGACAGGTCAAGACCATAGCGGTCGTTTGACTGTCACATATGCAAAATAGTTTGGCGATTACCCCGTGGCACGCACTATTTGGGAGGGAAGACGCTGTGCAGCGTCTTCCCTCCCAAACAGTGTTTGGCGGTTTTCTTATCCTCTAGATATTCTGGGCATAATTGGGAATATCTTACTTACATTATGTGTTATAATAGGTATATGACATCAAAAGAGAATTGTATCGCTTCTGTGAGAAATGGTTTCTACGAGCGTCAATGCGTTTGAACGATGTCACAGGAGCAATTGAATATGAAATTGTATGTTGGGGGTCTCCCCTATCAGACTAGCGAGCAAGAGCTAATCGCCCTTTTCGAGCAAGTTGGTCAAGTTACCGATGCAACAATCATCGCTGATCGCGATACTGGTCGCAGCAAAGGCTTCGGCTTTGTCGAGATGACCAATGATGAGGAAGCACGTACTGCCATTGAGCGCCTGAACGGCACTATGGTAGGCAATCGTTCCATCACCGTGAACGAGGCGCGTGAGCGTCCAGCCGGCGGTAGCCGCGGCGGGTATCGCAGCGATCGCCGTTCAAATAATAGTTATGGCAATGACCGGTACTAATCATTTGAACGTTCGTTGAGGACATAAAAAAACACCAACCGGACAGAAATTTCTGTCCGGTTGGTGTTTTTTTATATCCTCAACTCTTATTACGCGGGCACTTCCAACTCCGCTTCAGCTTCCGAGATGTTGTAGAGTTCTTCCAATGTCTGGGTGCGGGCTTTTTCAATGCGGGCTATCCGCTTCTGAAATTGACTCGTGGCATAGACCACATATTCCTCGGTTCGCATGCCAAATGGCCGCTCCGCGTCGGGATCCTCAATCGTGTCTGTCTCTTGCACGACTCCCAGGGCGAGCGGCAACAGTTCGCTCATACGCTCCTCAACGACTGACCAGAGCGATTTATCCGAGGCTACCAGCCGTGAAATGAGGAATACGCCGTAGGCGATATGGCGCGACTCGTCCTGCTTGAGCAAGTGAATGCCTTGCCGCAGTCCTGGCAAGATGTTGTTGCGCTCAAGCATGTTGAAGTAGCCGTAGTAGCCAGTCTCCGCCAGCACTCCCTCGACAATCATGTTATACGTGACGGATGCACGCAATTGCGCGGCGGGCGAGCGATCAGTCAGCAAGGCATACATCGTCTGCGGCAACTCTTCATAAAACAGCTTACGATAGCTGGGCGAATGGTAAATGTGCAGGTCGCTGTGTTCGTGCGCAACCTCGTCGAGGAAGCGACGGAAGAACTCGGTGTGTTTTGCCTCCTCCCACAGGAAGGTGGTCAAAAACATTTCCTCTTCAATGTGTCCGTCCCGCGCCACAGCCATTATCAACGGCAACAAATCCAGTGTGACGCTTTCTTCGCCAGCCTGGAAGAGTGCGGTCTGAAGCAGCAGCGCTCCCCGCTCATCTTCGGTACAACGCTGCCAATCTACCATGTCCTGCGAGAAGTCTATACTGCGTGGGTCCCAGATGCCGAGTCGCTTCGCCTTATGGTAAAGGCGCATCGGCAGAATGTCGTGTCGCAATCCGCGTGTACTGGTTGTTGCGAACGAATCATGTATTACCTGTGCCATTGTCGTTCCTCTATCTTTTCTGGAAGTCGAGACAGGACAATAAACTGACTGACTGTCAGTCACATACTCTTACAAGATTACATAACTTTTTGCCGCGTGTCAATAGGTTTTAGATAGCTAAACCGAGAGCGCGGCTGATAAAGCGGATCACTTCGGCGATATAGACATGGGGTTGTACGTGAACATGGTAAATGTAGCATTCGTCGGCGGCGTGGTTAATCAGACCAATAATCAGCCTTGCCCAGATATCTGGATTGACGCTATGCTCAATTTCGCCGGTTGCCTGTCTCTGCTGGATAAGCCCAATAATCAGCTTGCGATAGGGGCCAAACTGATCCTCCCAAGTATCCAATGTTGGATTCGCAGTCATACGCGAATGGATCACATGCAGTACGTCTCGATAGCGTTCTAGCTCTTGAAAAGCAGCCGAAACTCCCGCGTGTACAACGTCGGCGGCACTGGTTGCTTGTGCTGTTGCTTCGCGTACTGCTGATAGGATATGCTCATTTAATTCCTGGTTCAAGGCGGCGATAATCGCTACTTTCGAGGGGAAGTACAGGTAAAAAGTTCCCTGTGCCACGCCCGCCCGCGCCACAATTTCGGAGACGGTGGTTGCTTCCAGCCCCTTTTCCGCCAGAATAGCCCTCGCGGACACAAGCAAATCAGCCCGTCTATTGGGCTTATATCGTATTTCAGGCAAGCTCTCCATCCTCCATCAACATTTTCGTGAAATGCACAGGCAACACAACAGATAGGCAACAGCATAGTGATGGTTCACTATACTCCATGGATGAGGGATGTATCAAGTCCGCGTTCCCTCCATGATTCCCCGTTTCATTTTTTATCTTGATCATTCCTTCTTATTTTAAGCTGGTGGAATGCTCTGCGCGAAATGGAAAAAGTTGCCTGGATCGTAGGTCTTCTTGATTTGTTGCAGCCGTGGCAGATTGGAGCCGTAATACGCATTTTGCCAGTTGGGCAGGTTGGGGTCAATGTAGTTCACGTAGGAACCGCCGCTGGCATAGGGGCGCATGGACTGCCACGTGTTGTTGAGCCAGGTATGATTTGCTGCCACAACAGAGGCCGAGTCACCCGCGTTCCAGTTTGCAGTGTACTGCGCGGAGAACAGGGCATTGCGGTGGACGAAGGCCGTTGCGCCTGGCGCTACGCGGTTGATCGCTCCGCCAAAAGCGTCCATACCAATGCCACCCTCGCCGAGTGAGGAGGCGTGTCGGGTGTTGATCGCGTTTACCAGAGCCTCAATGGCTGGCGTGGGCAGCATACTGGTGTAATAGTCGGCCCTGGCGCTATAAGATTCTCTCTGCAATTGTCCCTGTGGATTCTGGCTTGGCAGGTGGCACTGCCCTACAGTTTTGCCATAACACCCGGCCTCCACGAGCATGGTATCGAGTAGACCTGCCCCTGATGCGTAACTACTGGTGGGAGCGGTATTGATCTGACTGGTGAGTTGGTGCAACAATGAGTCAAGCGCGGAGACACCACCAACATAAACGCCGTTGATCAGCACAATCGGACCGCTTTTGTTGGCAGGTGAGTCGAGGACGCAGTTCGACCATAGCTCATCCGGCCCTTGCGGTGCCCAGCGTTGCCAGGCGGCTACCACCGAGGCGGCGCTGCTCCACGGCCAGTACAGGGTGAACAGCGATATAGTAGGGACGGCGTGTGCCTGGAACGTAAACGAGGTGACGACGCCGAAGTTGCCGCCGCCGCCGCCACGCAACGCCCAGAAAAGGTCGGGGTAATGGTTGGCATCACAGGTGAGGACACGACCATCGGCTGTGACGACCTGGGCCGAGAGCATATTGTCGCTGGTCAGGCCAAATTTACGTCCAACGACACCTACACCACCGCCAAGTGTCAGGCCAGCGATACCCACAACTGGACAGGAGCCCGCGGGAATAATCAGCCCGTATTGTGTGAGCGCCGAGTACACGTCAATCAGGTGCGCTCCCGCCCCCACCGTAGTTGTCGCATTGCCGGTATTTACCGTGACCGCATTCATACGGGTGACATCTACCACGATGCCGCCGCTGGTAGTCGAATATCCGGCGTAAGAGTGACCCCCGCAGCGTGGCACGAGCGGCAGAGCAAATTTCTGCGCAAAGGCAAGGCAGGCCTGGACATCAGATGGCGCGACACAATACGCAATTGCCGCTGGCATGACGCTATCGAAACTCTGAATAAAGAGTTGGTGTGCTACAGGATACTGTGTGTTGCCCGGTCGCACCAATGTTCCGCGGAGATTGCCAGCGAACGCCGACCAGTCAGCATTTGTAGGCGTTGGTGGTTGTGTAGGTGATGGTTGCTGTGAGGGTGATGCTTGCCGCGTAGCTGTCGGCGTCGCACCATTGCCCTGTGATGGCGCTGACTGACAGGAGATAAGTAGTTCAGGCAATGCTCCCACAGCGCAAAGTGCCAGAAACTCTCTCCGGCTCATTCCCGCGGGCCGCATGTCGTCCGGTTGATGGTGGCGATGATTCATCAGTAACAGAGTATCCCTTCGTTGTCTTCCTGTATTTTCCTGTGCCTTGTCTGGTTTAATGGCCCGTTGCCACGAGCCAGAGAAATTTGTTATAGTTGTTATTAGATGCTGCTGCAAGATATCCGCAAAAGGTATTTCTACTATACACTATACACAATGCACCTTCAGAGTGTATAGTAGCGTTGTTCTTTGTATAGGATGAAACACGCGATTCCGCTAAATTATCATATCATCGCGTTATGAAAAAATGATTGCTGAGAAATGGTATGCCTGAAGATGTAGAACGCACGCAAAAACTCTTACCCTCGCAAAATGAAACTCCTGTGAAATCAGAGTTGGGCCTTGCGCCTCGCAAGCCACGACCACGACGGCGTAAGGCTGGCCTTCTTGTTTCGCTGGCGTTGGCTGCACTCGCCGTAATCGTAGTGCTGGCCGGTTTATGGATACATTTCGGCTCAACCAGCATGGCTACGCCCGGCGGGCAGACTATACTACCCGTCGGGTCACCAGGCTCATTTGTCAGGCCACCCTACAGCCCATCACAGGTGAATGCACTTGGGCATCTGGTTGACCATATGACGTACAAGGAGCTTGCAGGTCTCTATGTTGCGCACATGTCGCTGGATGAGAAGTTAGGGCAGATGATTATGGCTGAGAGCGAGCAGAATACCTACTCTGACGACCTGAACTATATGATTACTCAGCAGCACGTTGGCGGCATGATTATGTATGAATCCCACCTGCAAACTGCTGCGCAGGCTAAAACGACCACCAGCTTAGCTCAGCAGAACGCGCAGATCCCGCTGCTGATTTCGGTTGACGAAGAGGGTGGAGCATACGTCAATCGCCTGGAGAAAATCTATGGAGCGCAGCCCGGCCCCTGGGAAATTTACCAGTCGGGCAGCCTGACTTATGATCGCCAACAGGCGCAGCGTGTAGCACACAACCTGCTTAACATTGGCCTGAATACCGACCTTGCGCCTGATGTGGACGTGATGATTGTTCCCGGCATAGATACGGAAGATCGTACCTTCGGCACAACTGCCGCTTCGGTGATTCACTATGCAGGCCCTTATCTCGAAGCGATGCAAGGCCTGGGATTGATCGCTTGCATCAAACACTATCCCGGTGGTCTGGGCGACACTCCCTACGATGCGCATGCTATTCTGCCAACCGACGGACGTACAAAGGCTCAGATCTATGCAACTGAACTCGCGCCGTATCAGACCTTGATCAATTCATCGAATCCACTGATGCGGCCCGCGATGATCATGTCAACCGACGTGATGATGCCCGCCATTGACCCGAATATGCCGGGAGAACTTTCGCACATTTTCATGACCGATATCCTGCGCAAACAGTTTGGCTACGATGGCGTGGTCATCACCGATGCCCTCTATATGGGCGGTATCTCCGCACGCTGGAGCCAGCCCCAGGCGGCAGTACTGGCGATTGCGGCCGGCAACGACATGATTTTGGGACCAATGGGCAGCGCGAGTACGGCAGCAGTGATCGAAGCGTTCAAACAGGCCCTCCAGGATGGTCAGCTTACCATGGCACGTGTGAACGAGGCTGTGACTCGTATCATCGCTCTAAAAATGCAATATCATCTCATGTCCGTCACATTGCCGCGAAACTGAATGGTGATACGCAACAAACAGGCGTCAATAAACGTTGCTACATATAGAACCTTCATGTATCCGTAGGGGCCGATTGATCGCGCCCGCCGCCGATTGATCGCGCCCGCCGCCGATTGATCGCGCCCGCCGCCGATTGATCGGCCTGTGTCCCGAAGGCCGATCAATCGGCGGCGGGCGCGATCAATCGGCCCCTACGGATGAAAAATTAGAGATAAACAGGGTATCTTTATGCCAGTACATACAGAACAACTGTTGAAGAAACCATCCAACCCTCCAATTATGGCAGGGGCACGCCCGCGTAGAAAAAAGGCCGCTGGCCGGGCGAAGCTGCTGATTCTCGTCGAACTAGCCCTGCTAGTCGCATTTCTTGGCGGCGATATTCCGTCTGCCGTACCTCATATAACGCATCCCGTAGCGCAAACGGTGGCGAAGACGGGTCCCTTTATTTCGCTGCCGCTCAACGCGGACGAGGTGGGCAAGCTGCACCATCTTTCGTCCTATCTGAGTACTAAAACGCTCGTCAACATGTACCTTTCGCATATGACGCTTGATCAGAAGCTGGGCCAGCTTTTTATGGTGCAGTACTGGGGCTATTCTTATTCAGCCGATCTTGAGACAATGCTTCACGACCAGTACGCGGGCGGCGTCATCATGTATGGTGCGCAGATGAATACCTTCAAACAGACAAAAAGCGATATCGCACGCATGCAGGAACATGCCGGGTTGCCGCTCCTGATTTCCACCGACGAGGAGGGCGGCTTTGTCCAGCGCATCATGAATATTTATGGGAATCGTCCGGGGGCGCTGCAAACATATCAGACGGGAAATATGCAGAATGCCGTAAAGCTGGGACAGAGTATCACGCACGACCTGCAGGCGCTGGGCATCAACACGGATCTCGCGCCGGATGTGGATGTGCCAGTCGTGATGGGGCCGGACCAGTATATGCGCACCTGGGGTTACACACCGCAGTCGGTGATTCAGTGGGGTGGAACCTTTCTACGTACTGTTCAGGGCGATGGCGAGATCGCCTGCCTCAAACACTTCCCCGGCCTCGGCGCTGCTACAACGGATGCGCATACTGGCTTGCCGGTGGTCAAGCGCACGCTGGATCAAATCTACGCGACCGAACTGGCACCGTACCAGTATTTCGTGCAATCGAAGAACCCGCTCGATCATCCTGGCATGATTATGACGACTGACGTATTGATGCCGGCGATTGACCCGACTATGCCCGCGGAACTCTCGTATCCGGCAGTGACCGGTATCTTGCGCAATCAGCTTGGCTATAATGGCGTGGTCATCACCGATGCACTCTACATGCTGGGTATCGCAAAGAAATGGAGCTTACCGCAGGCCGTGGTACTCGCGATTGAGGCTGGCAACGACATGATCCTGGGCGTGCGCGATTCCTCCGATCTGGCTGCCTCCGTTGCGGCCCTCAAACAAGCTATCGCCAACGGCGACCTCTCGATGGCGCGTATTGACCAGTCCGTAGCACGCATCATCGCCTTGAAAATCCAGTACCACCTCTTGCAAGGTGCGCCGGAGCATTAGGACAACCCAAAACATGGCATAATCCCGCAGCCTAACGTATACTGTATGCGTTGGGGAACTTGCAATTGTTGCGATGAAACAGGAGAGAAGGTATATTTCATGGCGCGATCAGAAACATCATCAGCCGGGTTGACAACGATGCGCACGGATGCATCGGCGCGACCTGATAGAGGAGAGCGCCGACTCCGGCGTATCAGTGCCTGGCTTATGTTTATTTTTCTGTTGCAGGGACAACTTGGAGCTATCTGGGATAGAGAATGGCACTACTATGTTGGGCGCGACCAGTTCTGGACGCCTCCGCACACGCTGATTTATTCGTGTGTGACGGGCGCGGGATTGATTGCCCTTACAGTTATCTTGACGGATACTATACGCTACTACAGGCATGCTCCGGGCGTAGATGATACCTCCACTGTACGTATTTTCTATATATTTCATGCGCCGTTGGGCTTCATCATCGCGGGCTTTGGCGCTCTGCAGGCCCTGGTGGCTGCGCCATTGGATAACTACTGGCACACTCTGTATGGCATTGACATTGCTCTCTGGGCACCATTCCATATGATGGGCGTGACAGGGGCCATGATTGGTGCCCTGGGGATGGTTTACATATTTGCCTCCGAGGCGACTATCGAGCGGGTGTCAGGCTATCTTTATCGCCGTTTTCTCGGACTCGGTGTACTCGAATGGGGTGTACTCTTTCTGATTGCGGGCATTATAAATTTCACCTTCATTGGCTTCTTGCAGTTTCCTGTTGCCACCTTCGGGCCGTTTCATATCCCGACCTATACTATACCCATGGCATTAGCTGGCGGCCTGGGGCTTGTGAGCGTGGTACGTTTCACACAACGACCTGGAACTGCGCTCCTCATGGTCTGCTTGCTGGCATTTCACACGTTTCTGGAAGGTATCTTTGTCCCCTGGGCCATTCGCACGGCGGTGGTGCAGCAAGGGCTGTTCTATCGTGTACCAGAGGTGCCATATTTCAATGTCGTTGATGCTCTATTGCCAGTTATCTTCATCATTCCCGCCTTGATTGTGGACAGCGTTGCGCTCTGGCGACTACGACGCGGATTAGATTTGGCCGGTTCTCTGCGTCACAGTTGGATCATAGGCATAATCATCACGATACCCGAATTGATAGTCGCTCCTTGCCTGCTCCTGACCACATTCAATCTGCCGCAGGTATTGCTGGAGCAGCCGGGCATTGATATTCCGCCCGATATAAAAGTGCAAGCGGCACTCATCGCCATACCCGTTTTCCTGATCGCTGGCGGTATAGGCACGCTGCTTGGTGCGAACTTCGGTGATGTCTGGCGCTGGAATAAGTCATGAGCTGCCAGAAAGTAGAGGGTGTTTCTATGCCCAATGGCAAATTTCTTTCCTTTGGGAATCTGTTTTTTGCTGTTTTTATAGCCTGCTTTATAATCATAATCCTGGGAGCCGCCAGCGCCAACAGTGGGCCTGCTCTTACTGAAACGTTGACGGCAGGACCATACACCGTTGATGTCAATCTCTATCAAAATCCGCCGGAGTCGGACCAACTGGTAGAGGTAACGGTTGTGCCACACGATACAAGCGTATCCCTTACCGGCAACATTGTAGTGAAACCGGGGTTGGGAACGGATGCCGTGCCGTTGCACTTCACGTTAGCGCCTCTCAACCAGACCAGTACACTGGTTACAAATATTCGCATGCCGGTGCGTGGCTCGTGGCAGGTGGTCGTGCAACTCAATGGAGCAAAAGGCTCTGGTTCAGCCAGTTTTCTGATCACCGTCGCCGGGCCGGGAGCCATGCCTGTATGGATGGCCTGGCTCATCGCGCTGGTTCCCACTCCGGCTATTGCGTGGCTGGTATGGCACCAGTACCGCTATCGTCGCCGGTTGTTGGTGAAAGCGAAAAGCAACCCGTAATTAAGCACCTTGCACATCAGCGAATAGCAAAGGAGCAATTCCTTCCTGGTACGCCCATTGTTTTCGCTCAAGCATAAGCATTGCTAGCGGCGTAAAAACGTCTGGTAGAGATTGGAGCAGAGCCAACTCTGCTGTGCGAGCAGCAATGCCACCAGCTTGCAGTGCGACACTATACGAATCGGGGTCAAAATGCCAGGGTTGGCAATGACCAGGATAACGGGCCAGCAAAGATGCAGCGATTTGCAGCCCTTTCAGGTCAAAATCACCACTATAGTGGATACTTGTCTGCGGAGACTGAACCAGCAGCAGGTCGAGGAGTTTCAAAGCAGCCATACTCGGCCAGCCCGCAGTGCAGACGAGTGTTGGCATGTTCTGATGCTCGCCTGAACCCGCGATAACCTCCTCAAACACCTGGGTATTCTCGAAGACATAAATATCCGTTGTTGGTGCCTTGCCAGGGGAAGCTTTTGTCGCGGGGAGTACTCGTTGCCATTCAAGCAACTGACGCAAAGGGAGCAAGAGGACACGCCCACACGCCGCTTGCACGAGGGTATCAGGCGAACCGTCGGGGAAAAAGGCGGCGGCCAGATTGAACACCGCGACGTTCGACGAAATCGTGTCAACGAGCAGACCGACTTCATTGTAAAGTTGCAACTCGTGCGCACGATCCTGCGGGGATACCGGCGAGAGTGAGGAAAGCGCATCGGACGATGTTGATAGGGCGTGGTGGTCTGTCTCTTTTGCTCCGTCGTTCAGAGCAAGCAGCAAGAGGCGACCAGCAGGACGATTGGGATCAAGGGCGTGTGGATCGCCACTGGTGCGTTGGGCAAAGAGCGCGAGGCGTTCAGGTTTATCGGTACCCGGTAATTGATTGAGAACGTTTGCGATATAATGAACCTGTGCGAGTTGTCGCTCCTGCTCGTCCAGCGGCGCGTTTTTATAACGCGAGAAAAGCCAATCTTGCCCATGCATTCCTTGCAACAGCCATAACCGACCGCGTGACTGATCCGGTAATGCCGTGGCAATGTCGAACAACTTCATGCGGAAATTCGCTTGCCGCATTGCCTTTGCTGTCCGTTGCTGTGGGCGTGTTACCAGTGGCGCATCGGGGAAAAAAGCGGTCAACACCTCTGTTAAGGTGCAAGCAAAGCCGCTCTTTTGCAGTGCTTTATCAACGTCAACCAGCCTTACCCTGATATTGGCGTCACGATAGGGCGGCTTACCGAGGAAACTGGCGATTTCACGCCGTTCACCTGTAGTGCTATCTTCCAGCACCACCTGTCCACCTACTTGCCCTAACTCAACATACTTTTCACGCAGTTTTTCCAGCAAGCGCGATAATCCCGCCTGCTGGAAAAACATGACAGCTTTTTGTACGTTCGTGTTGGGTAATGGGTGGTTCATCACAAACTCTGGCTATCGCTCCAGAAGGAGGCGGAAGCCGTTGCCACGGGCGAGCCTTTTTCGTGGATCATCATGTAGCGTGCGCATGCTGGTATCTTTGAGCCTGTACCGCTGACCTGTGGGCCAGTCATAATCCACTGGAAGTCTTGCGAGACAAGGAATTCCATGATGCGCTGCGTATTGGCGACACTGACTTTATCGAATGCCTCGTCTAATGCCAGCAAGCGCGGTGCGCCCGGCGCGGCGTTCCTATAGAGAGCGCCGAGCGCGGCAAAGAGCGGCACATACAGGGCAAACAATTGCTCGGCACCACTGCGCGTACCTGCTACTTTATCGGTCAGGCGCTGGCGTTGTCCGCCAATGGGTGTCACCAGCACATCGAAGTGGAACCACTCACGATAGTCAAAGACCTGTTCCAGCGCGTCCATAAAGTTCGTTTCGGGATTTTCCTGCTGCCGGAGGCGTACCGAGTCAATTTCCGAGCGGAACGCACTCATTAGCGTTTCGGTTTCTTCGGCGGTCAACGCCGGTACCGGCTTGCGCAAGAGTCTGTATTGCTGTGCGAGATGGCTACCTAACTTCGTCACATCATATTCCGGCAACGGCTTCCATTGCAACGCATAGTGTTCGCCGATCATCGGGAGACCGCTCAAAACTGTGTTGATTTGCTGCACCCATTCCTCCGCTTCGAGAATGTGCGTGCGAATGGCCTCAGCAATCTCTTGCAGCAGGAAGTCCTCGAATAGTTGTCGCTCTTCCTGTCCCAGCAGCGTTTTTTGCATCTCTATACGCTCACCCAGCAACTCAAGCAGTTCGACGGGTCGGCTTTTCTGTTCATTTAAAAAGACTACATGTCCCTGATCGTCAAGGTCGGGGCCGTATTCGAGCAGTACCGGTTGTTCGCGATTGAACACGCGGGCCAGAGCATTGTATGTATCGCGTTCTTCCGCCTCCAACTGTTCCTTACGCACCACGACATCGCTTTCACGCAAGGTTTCACCGGCTGGCACAACTTTTGCGATTGCCAGGGCCGCTTTGGCATACTGCTGATGCGCGGCTAACTGCTGCATCCGTACCAGTTGCTCTACGGGATAGGTATACAGAGCATCGCTAAAGCGAGCCTGTTTGGCCGTGCGCAGTTGCTGGACTTCCAGTAATTGCGCCTCAGCCTCCGTGAGATTTTCGCTCATGCCGTTGACGCGCTCGTCAGCACGGATAAAGCTTGCTCTTGTCTCTTCAAGTTCTCTGGCTAGTGACTCGCTCTGTTCGCGCAGGCTGCGTAATCGGTTGCTCAATTCCTCCGCGTTGGCGAACGCCGCGACCCGTTGCAGTTCTTCCACCTCTGCCTTTGCCTGTAGAGCTTGAGAACGGACACGTTCGTACATCTGGAGAATATTGGCCTCGTTAGCGCGTGCTTTTTCGAGCGATGCGCTGGCTTTCTGATAATCTTCCCAGTTGTGAAGAATGCTTGACAGGTGCAGTTGTAGCGACTTCGCCGAATTTTTGAGCTTCACAACTCCCATCAGCGCGTTCTGTACGTGCCGTAGCTCACTGGCAAAAGGCGCGACGCCATTGCTTTCACGCTCCAATGCCGCAATAACACCATTGCACCTCTGTCTTACCTCCTGCGTTTGCAGGTGCGTTTTCTGATACTTGCTTCTCGCGTCATCCAGCGTGAGCCTTGCTTGTGCGAGTTCAGCATGGATTTCGTCAAGCCCACTCGTGGGTAGAAACTTACGTACCTGTGCTTGCTTATCCTGCAATTGCGTCAACTCTTGTTCATACTGTGCAAGTTGGCCGTGCAGCCAGCGCAATTCCTCTTCCAACTTCGTGCGCTGTGCATCAATTTCGTCAAGTTCGCGCTGACGCACGCGCAGTCGTGTGGCCTTACCAATACATCTGGCCTCGCCGGTACCCGCCTGCCCGGTGAGCAAACCATGTGTCCAACTTCCATCTTCGTTGGCTGACCATACGGTGTGCGAAGAGGAGGGCGCTATGAATTGCGCCCCTACTGTTGCCAATATTTTTGTCGCTACTGCCTCCCAATCTATCGCGTTGCTTTCTGCGTCAGCGTTGACGGAGGTATCGAAGCGCAGTCCATGTATGCCGCCGGCATTAGCAGCATTGTCGGCGTTCAAATCAGCCGCGATATCCGCGATATCCGCAATATTCAGGCGGCAATCGCTCAAACCTTCGGTGGCAAGCAGGGCATCGGCGGCGGCTATCTGCGCGGGTGCGACGACGAGCGCATCGAGCAGACCGGCGTCTTCAAGCATGTATTCGATTCGTCCTGCTTCAGCGTCATCAATGCCGGGTACAAAATCAAGTAAAGCGTAGAGCGGTAACGCGGTAATGCCTTGCTTCGCCAGTTTTGTGCGTGCAAGCGTGCGCCGTGTTGGACGTAACGGGGCATATTCTGGTTCGGCCAGTTTCTGCTCATACAGCGATTGAATTTCAGCAATTTCGTGGTTTTTGCTACCGGTGAGCAGTTGCAACTCGTTCAGTTCGCCTTGTGCCGAGTCGGCGGCGTCAAGCAATTCACGTTCGAGCGCGTCTATGACCTGCCGGTAGTTATCCAGTGCAAGTGCAAACTGCTCAACAATGCTGCCCGTCAATGACTCATCATCGCCTATCTCGCCTTGCGATTGTATTTCTTCGTTAAGAGCTTCCAGAGCAAAAGAGGGATTGTCATCATCACCCATAGCGGCGGCGAATTGCTTCAGCGTATTAATCAGGTTTTGTTGGGCTTCATACCCGCGATCTTGCACGGTCGAGAAGCGGCGCCGGGCTTCATCCAGTTCCTGAAAGCGCATCGTTTCCAGCATACGGGCGTTCTGTACCTTTGCTTCCAGTTTTTCTCGCTGCTGGTGTAGCTCCTCAAGCCGGCGCAACCATGTACTGCGCTCTGCCGATTGCTCTCCAAGCAAAGAGGTGACGGCAAGCGGCACTTCCGGTCGAAAAGGCGCATCCATAGCGATGGCGTTGACTTGCTGAAGGGCTTCTTCCAACTGAAATGTTGCCACTTCCCACAGTGCCTCATCAGAGGCAATCTGCAACAACTCGCGTACCTGTGCGGCGCTCTCTGTTTTTGTGCGTGCAAATCGTTCGCGTTGCTGTGCCAGATTTTCCAGGCTGACCTCTATCGAGTGGGCTGCTGCCTCGCGGCTTTGCTCCTGAAGGTGCAATTGTGCCTCAGCTTCGTGCGTGCGCTCACGTGCGGCCGTGAGTTGCGATGCGACCTGTAACCCCTCGCTGGTCTCCAGTGCTTTGATCTGGCCGCTTACCTGATATTGCTCCGTCTGCAATGTCTGCGCCTGGATATCTGCTTTCCTGCGCTCGTTTTCAGCCGTAGATACATCTCTGCGTAACTTCTTGACGCGGCTCAATACCGTATCTTCCGCCAGTTGCGCTCCCAGGTAGTCACAGCCTGCCACTTGCGCTCGTACAAGCGCGAGGTTTTGTTGTGCGGTGTGCAAATGATCGGTCGCATTGAAGGCTTCTTGAATGCGTTCGATCTCAGCCTGAATGGCATCAATACGCTCGATTGTGCCGATTACGCGATGCGTGGTCTCACCGGAGATTTTTCGCAGCGACTGTTTCAGGTAGTCGTGTACCCGCGAAAAGCTCAATTCGCTGCTCAGGTTAGGGCGACGCAAGACGAGCAGGAGGTTGATCAATTTTTCGAGATCTTTTTCATCGCTGAAACCAAACAGATGGCGTGCCACTTGCCGCTCATATTCGGCTTGCGAGTCACAAATGATGCCGTGACCCTCCAACTGCTGCTTGAAGCGGGCATGGTCATAGGCTCGCTTATCGTGCTTATTGCCTGTCTCATAAATGGTATGCAGGTCGTAGCCCAACCGTGAGCCGTCGGTGATCAAAAAGCGCAGTGGACGTATGCGGTCGCTGGCATTCACATTACCAGCCAGGCTGATACCGATAGTGAGAAAACGTGTCTTATCGTGGTCGCCATTTTCCCATCTTTGCCGTAGTTCCGGCGCGATAGGAGGCATATCAGGGTTGCACCACTCAAACTCAAGCGCGATATACGAAGTACGGCGCTCGTGGTTAAACGGAGTGGCTGATTCTGAGCCGCCGAGGACGTAGTACTCGACATGCCGCTCGCGTCCACCAAACGTGTCAATGCGATTGGGGCGCAGGTCTCCGTCAAGGGCTAAAGGCAGAGCGGCGGTTAAGACGGTGGATTTGCCGCTGGCATTTTCACCGGCCAGGAAGAGGCGTCCGTGTGGAATCTCAAATTCCTGTAAACCATAGAGCCAGAAGTTTGTGAGGATGATGCGGCGCAAGCGATAGCCACGCGGCCCACCGGCAAACGCCTGTAACGTTTCCACAAACATCTCCAGGCGGCGGTCCAGTCCATCCTCGTTGGCACCATCCGCGCCCGTAGTCAGGGCTGTAAATTTCTCAAATGTGCGTTGCATAGTCATATGTTCTTTCTGGGTATCCCTGCCGATAAATCGGCGGTGGGCGTGGTAAACCGGCCCCTACATTAGCCGTTGGTTTACCGTTTTTTTGCCGTACTCTTTACAGGTGCTTTTACTGTTGCCGAAATGCCGGGTAGCGCAATCTTGACGGGCGCGTTTGCGCTCTTCGCCTTATTTGCTTGCCCCTTGTTGGGTGCTATTTCTTGTTCAGCTTTATCATATGTTGCGGTATAGCGTGCCGCGGTTGGCAGCACGAGCATATTGCCGGCCTCATTGGGGCCGCGCAACAAGCCAATCTGACGCATTTTTCGATAGACATCGTTCAGGAGACTGCGCGAACTTTTACCGCGTGCCTCTGAACCCCACTGCTCGCCGTAGCGTTCGCGCACGGAATAGAATAGCGCGGTCATATCCTCGGAGGTAACATGCAAGCAGCCATAGGCATCGGGTGCCGACCACGTTCCGGCTTCGACCTGACCGCGAATGGCCCTGCACAGCAGCATGGCTATCTGGTCGTTTGTGCCATACGGAGTCAGGCTTGTCACCGGACCGGTGGACATGCCACTGGCGCGTACAATACAGGCATAATCTCGATGGATATCCAGTAACCAGCCAAAGGTTTCTATCAGTTCGTTGGCAACGTCATCGGCATGCGCAATAAGTGCGGCGAAAGCTGCTGGATCGTCATACCGGAACAGGGCAGGGCCAAGCAGCAAGACGCGCCATGCACGCACGAGGTCTGAAGGTGTTTCAGCCATCCCGACCAGTCGTGTGGGTTGTAGCGTTGTTGCACCGTCTTTGAGACGTGTAGCAACCATCGCCACAAGTTGCGGGTTGAGCGCGGCAACGAGTGCATGTACCACATCGGTAAATTCATACAGGACATCGGCATCGGGCGTCTGCTCAACCCATTCTCTGGTTTGACCATCTACCAACTGCAAGCCGCCCAGGTTTTCCAACGTTTGCAGCGCCCGCTGGATGCTGTAACGGTCGTTTTGTCGGCGAAAATCAAACTGTGCCTCGCCAGTGGCGGCAGACGTTGATTGCTCCGAAATTGACTCAGCTAACTGCGAAAGCAGAAACTGCTGGTCATTGCCGCGACCGGTGAGCTGGCGATTTTCCGCGTACCAGAGAATCCAGGTGAGGCAGGCAAAATCGTTTGGTTCCTTTAGTCGCTCGTACAGGTAACCAGGCGTGATTGCGCTGAGATGCCGTATCAAGCGGATAGCGGTCGGGCCGCGCTGAATACGCCAACCCGTATTCTGGTCATGCCACGTCTGCAATGCTCGATAATGACGGTTCACCAAGCGGAACAACTCTACTTGTTTTGGCAGGATAACTTCCTTTTCCATCAAAGCCACATGTGCCTTCAGCAGGTCGGCACTATACACTTTTTGTTGTGGAATTACCGGGGTGGTAAGAATGTCCTCAGTTGTATCTGTCGTGTCTGTTGTATCCACAGTATTAATACTGTTCATGCTATCTTCCAAACCTACACCCCCTTCCCTGTGTCTCCTGGTGTGGGATGCGGACGCGATAAATCGGTTCCAACACCTGCAGGTTGCATCTGATCAATCCTACCGCCGTTCTCATTGCGGCTCTCTGGTTCTATGCGTTGCAAACGATAGCGCGGCAAAAGCAGCATACCGTCTGATGCACGCAACAGGGCGTATTGTACTTCTGCCGGGTTGAGCATGACAATGGTTGAACCATCGGGGGCGCGGTACTGGTGACTGACATCGCTCAGACAGTTATCAATCACCTCGGTCAACAGGGTACGCTCTTCGGCGGTAATCTTTTTAATCGTGCCAATATCAAGAAATTCGTGAGCGAAAAGAGCGGCGAAACGTTGCTGTTGCTCTTTCAGGCGCGTCTCATGCTGCACGACCAGTTCGCGAATAATCGTGCGGTTATCAATCACCGGGTCTTCCAGAGGATGATCGCCGCGAAATGCCCGGCTTACCGGTCGCAGGTACAGTGAGACGGTTGGCGGTTCATGCCAGGCATCGGGCTGCGCGGCATCTACGGTGGCGCTGGTTGAGCCGACGAGACTTTCCGGCAGGTGTACCGGCAATGTATTGGCAAAGGCAACTGAGAAAAGCTGTTGCGCTGTCTCGCTATCTTTCGCTGTGAGCAATTGCTGTGCCAGCGCGTGCAAGCTGGTGGCATAGTTGGCGCTTGGTCGCGCTGTCGCGGCGAGGGTTGAGGCGCGGCGCACAACTTTGTCCACTTCGGCGAGGGCATTGCGCCGGAAGGAATCGGCGTTTTTCCCCTCTGCGAACCAGTTGAGCACTGCTTCTAGCTGGTTACGCGCTTCCTGCATCAATTCTTCCGGCGTTGGCCGGTTCTCTGTTGTCGCCGTTGGCGGTTCGAGGTGCGCGGCCACGATTTCGATCAGTCGCTCTTGCTTATCCGCTATAGCCCATTCGGCAAACAACTCACGGACGCGGCGGCTATACTGTGTCAACGCCTGCGCGAAACCGTGTACATAGGCCACAACCGCCGCTTTATACAACTGGTACGCCTCAAGATCAAAGCGACTTTGTTGGGAGGCGTTGATCATATTGGCGAGATATTGCGCGGCCTCACGAGCCATCGTGTTCCATACCTCGAAAGCCCTCTGCCATTCCTCCGCGATTTCACCTCTGCGTGTAGGCGTGAGCGCGAGCGGCGACAGTTGCAAGCTTTCGTCAATCATTTGCAGCGAAGTCCACAAGCGTGGCAAATCGCCCTGACGCAAGGAGCCACGACCGGTGCTGGCACGGGTCTGCTCCTCAAGAAACGTCTCAATGGCGATTGCTTCAGGTGTTGCCTGATAGAGCAAGGCGGGCGAGAGAAAACTGGCGATGGAGGTAGCGCGACTGGAGTCATAAATCGTCGTCACGTTCCCCCACTCTTTGAGGGCGGCCAGATCATTCTGACATTGCTCAAGCGTATATTCGGGGTCAATCGTCTCCCGCACCGCGTCGCGAATCTCATGGGCCGTTAGTTGATAGCGATACAATTCACGGTGTCGCTGGAGAAACGTGCGCATAATCACCCGATACCAGCGTATGCGATTGGAATTGACAAGATAGCTAAAAATTGGCAAACGCTCGGTCAGATTGAAGGCCGAGGTAGCCGAGATATTCTCATAAGAAGCATTCGCAACTGTAGTGGGTGTAGTGGGTGTAGTGGGTGTAGCGTTACCAACAATGGCCCCTGTATGTTGACCATTGTTCGCACGACCGGTATAATCTCGTTCAATCTGTTCTGTCATGTGTTTTGAATTCGTGTTGCTATCCATACATACCTGCGGCTTACATTGCTCTCCGTGTGAAACGATTCACTTCCAACTTTCTTTTTGGGGGAGACAAAAGCGGTAACGAGGGTTAGACAGGAGCCGCAAGTTGCCCATAAACGGGGTAATACTGGCGAATCTGTTTCTATGCGTCATTATATCACACGTATGAGATGGAAAGCCAGTGAATGGTACCTGTGGGCCAATTGACTTTTCACAATTCTTCATGATACATTTATCGGGGGTATTTTGATTCCAAAAGAGAGTATCAGATATTTCAACGTACATCATTCCTTTCCGAATCCATCATTTTGTGTGCCGCTTTAGCGCGTATATGTGAGCATTTTTCGGAGGGACGAGCAGGAGGATGAGCATTTATGAGTACCAGCAACTTTAGTTTAGAAACCATTCAGCAATCCGTGGGCAAGGAACTGGGCGTTTCCAACTGGCTCACTGTTGACCAGGAGCGCATTAACCAGTTCGCCGACTGCACTGGCGACCATCAATGGATCCACGTTGATGTGGAGCGAGCGCAACGGGAAAGCCCATTTGGCACGACCATCGCGCATGGCTATCTCACGCTTTCGTTGCTGGCCTCGTCGGAAATGAAAGTGGACATTGCCCTGAAGGGGTTTTCCCGCGCCTTGAACTATGGCCTTGACCGCGTGCGTTTCATGTCGCCTGTCAAAGCCGGGTCGCGCATCCGTAAACGGATTGAGTTGCTCTCCGCCGAACCACAGAAAAACGGCGGCGTTTTGTTGAAATATCGCAATACCATCGAGATAGAAGGCGAAAGTAAACCGGCTATGATTGCCGAAACACTCGTTCTCCTGTTTCCGTAAATATGAGGAGACGGACACCCGCAAGAGTAATGCCGTGAAATAAAGGTACATCATAGAAGTGGACGGACGCCCGCAAGAGTAATGCCGTGAAATAAAGGTACATCATAGAAGTGGACGGACGCCCGCAAGAGTAATGCCGTGAAATAAAGGTACATCATAGAAGTGGACGGACGCCCGCAAGGGGCCCCACACCCCGCCGCACCGCCCCCGTCCCTACTATACAACGATGATCGTCATGCTCGTACATAGTAGGGACGGGGGAAGGGCGGTGCGGCGGGGTGGCCCCTTGCGGGCGTCCGTCGTCTTCCCCCACGGCGTGTGGCTTCTTCAGCGGGAGTCCGTCGTCTTCCCCCACGGCGTGTGGCTTCTTCAGCGGGAGTCCGTCGTCTTCCCCCACGGCGTGTGGCTTCTTCAGCGGGAGTCCGTCGTCTTCCCCCACGGCGTGTGGCTTCTTCTTCAGCGGGAGTCCGTCGTCTTCCCCCACGGCGTGTGGCTTCTTCAGCGGGCGTCCGTCGTCCTTAATGCTTTGTGATGACTCATCGGTGTTTTCTTCCACGGGCGACCGTTGTGATGACTCATCGCCGTTTGATCCTACCCACGCGCCTTATCCCGCAACTCCCTGCGCAAGAATTTTCCCGTAGTCGTTTTCGGCAACTCGTCCATAATTTCAATATGGCGCGGGTATTTGTAGTTCGCCATGCGCTGTTTGCAGAACTCGATCAGTTCTGCGGGTGTGACTTTCCCTTCAAAGCCGCTTTTGAGGGCAACATAGGCGACAACCGTTTCGCCACGGTAGGGGTCGGGCGCACCCACTACGCCCGCCTCGCGCACTGCCGGATGCTGGTAGAGGACATCTTCCACCTCACGCGGCCACACTTTGTAACCGGAAGCGATAATCATATCCTTCTTGCGGTCTACCAGGTAAAACCAGCCGTCTTCGTCCATGCGGGCAACATCGCCGGTGTAGAGGTAGCCGTCGCGAATGGCGTTGGCCGTTTCTTCTGGCTTTTCCCAGTAGCCGGCCACGACCTCCGGCCCTTTTGTAATCAATTCGCCCACCTCGCCCGGCGGTAGGTCCTGACCCGTATTCACGTCCAGTATGCGACAGATGGTGTTTGGAATGGGGACGCCGACGGATAACGCCCCGGAGTCGGTATCAACGGGAGCGCGTCCACCCAACGGCGTAGCATGTGACGGCGACGTTGTTTCCGTCAATCCATAAATGTTGTGGATATAGGTTCCGGTGGCCTCCTGAAATTGTTCGACAATCGTTGGCGATACCGGTGCGCCGCCGCTAAACGCCTTGTTCAGCGAGGAGAGATCGCGTGTTTTGAGATCGGGATGATTCAGCAGCGCGATAAAGACTGTGATGGCCGCGACCGTAAAACTGCCGCGCCACTTTTCTATCAGCCGCAGCGTCTCGGCGGCGTCAAAGCGGTAGAGCATAATGATGGGCATTCCTGCCAGCGCCGCTACCGCGAGATGCGCAATCAAACCAGTGATGTGAAAGAAAGGCGCGACGCCAATCACCACATCGTTGCTATCAAGCCGCATCCATTGCTGGTAGAAAGTCGCGTTAAAAACGACGTTGGCATGCGTATTCATGCCCCCCTTTGCGCGACCAGTTGTGCCGGACGTATACGTCAGAAAAGCGATATCCGCAGGTGTTAACGTGGCAATTTGTATATTTGCCCCGGCGAACTGGTCTATCAGTGCCAGCATATCCAGCGTCTCGTTAAATTGCTGTTTCCGCGAGGATGCCAGGAGTGCCGGTACTGCATCTTTATTCACGAAATCCAGTTCATTCGTGCTAATCACAAACTCGACCTTTGTGTTGCCAATCACATCGCGAGCAATGGTTTCGTACAACGACTCAAGACAAATCAGCCCCTTTGCGCCTGAATCATTGAGGTGATACTCAAGTTCGCGCTGCTTGAACATAGGATTACATGTGACGACGATGGCCCCAACTTTCCAGGCCGCGTAGAGGGCAATCAGGAACTGGGGAATGTTCTGTAAATAAAATGCGATGCGATCACCATGCGTAACGCCGCGTTCCTTGAGGGCCGCCGCCAGAGCCGTACTTTTGCGGTCAAGTTCGCCAAAGCTCATCGTTTGATCGAAGTAGTAGATTGCAGGCTGCTCCGGCATCGTCTGCGCTGTCGCAAGAAACATGGCAAGCCCACTGGCAAAACGCGGCGTAAGCTCCGGCGGAATGTAATCGGGATAGTGCTTGAGCCAGGGACGCGCTTCGTAAGCAGCCCTGAATGTGGCTGCATTCAAGGCCGATTCATCTTTCATTATCTTGCTCCTTCTTCATGCTCCTTTTGTATCTGCTATATTCGGTTCAGCATGGCTATGTGGGTGGTCATGATCATGACCATGATGGCTGTGTTCAGCAGTTGCTGACGCGGCTTCTTGTGTCTCTCCCTTGCCAGATTTTAAGGACGGGTCGCGCAGTTCGGGATATTTCTCTTCCAGTCGTGCCTCTCGCTCAATGCGCTTGCGCCAGTAACGCAGCGTATCCGGGTCGCCCCCGTTGGTATCATTCCAACTGGTGGGCCACGCTGTACGCCCCGGCCCAGGGTCAACCTTGTTGCCAACGGCAAAGGATGACATCAACCTTCGTGTCTCTCCGCTGCCGCAAGCCGAGCAGGATTGCTGCCCGTTTGCATCTACTGACCTTAGAATAAGTTGTGAAAAGACCTCGCCGCAATCCAGGCAGCGATACTCGTAAATAGGCATTTGACTCGCTCCCTTCTTTGATAGGTGGTAGAAACGGTTTGAGCATTTTCAGTCACACAGCAAAAAGCATCGCTTTTTGCTGTGTGACTGAAAATGCTCAAACCGTTTCTACCAGTATTCGAAGCTGTCGTGAATGATGTGCTGCAACTCTTCGGCACCGACTGAACGCGGGCAGTTGACAAGCAATCGCTGCTGCTTGAGCGTGCCTTCAATCAGTGGAGAGACGTCCGAATCGCTGTAACCGAGCGCAGACAGACCATTCGGGATACCGGTATCGTGCATCAACGAGAGCAGGGTATTCGGCAGTACCTCCCGCATCTCGGCAGAAGTCAGGCCGCTCACATTGGCTCCGAGCAACTGCGCGGCCCGCAGGTGGCGTTCTGGACTGACAGGATAGGTCCAGCGGAATGTAGCGGGTGCGGTGACGATGACCGAAAGGCCATGCGGAATCATCGGTTCCTCTTTTGGATAATCCGGCGGCGAGAAGTTTTTCACCAGACCGGCAATGGGGTACGCGATTGAATGCGGCACATGCACACCGGCATTGCCGAAGCCAATACCGGCGTAGGTGGCGGCCAGCGCCATATACGTTCGCGCTTCTACATCCATGCCGTTCAGCACGGCGCGACGTAGATAGCGTCCCAGGTATTCCAGCGCCTTCTCGCACCACAGGTCGCTGATGGGATTGCTGCCAACATACACCGGGCGTTCTTCCGGCGTGTGCCTGGGGCGAGCGTCATATGGACGGCTCGTGTAGGATTCGAGTGCATGCGTTAGTACATCGAAGCCGGGATAGGCGGTTGCCATTGGCGGCAATGTCACGGTATTCAATGGGTCAATGATCGCCATGGTGGGGCGCAGGTAACGATGCGAGATGCCGGTCTTCACCTTTAATGACAGCACATCCATGATCGTGACTGCCGTCGTTTCGCTACCTGTACCCGCCGTAGTGGGAATAGCCACGAGTGGCTTGAGCGGCCCAGGCACCGGCAGTCCTTTGCCGATTGGTTTGTTGACATAATCCAAGACTGGTGCTGGATAGGTGGTGAAAAGATTGGCGGCCTTCGCGGAGTCTATGCTGCTGCCGCCGCCAATCGCAACAAACCCATCATAATCGCGACCATGCACAAAAGAAGAGATGGCTTCAAATGACTTGTCGGTTGGCTCGACATGCACGTCATCGAAGATATCGGCGGTAATGCCATTTTCATGAAGCAGAGTGCGCACGCGCTCCGGCAGCCCAAGTTTCATGATGCCCCGGTCAGTAATAATCAGAGCGTGCCGCACCCCCAGGCGTTTGAGATCATATGCCACTTCATCGGTGGCTCCGGCTCCGACCTTGATAGGAGTCATTTCCATCGTGAAGACGGTTTCGTTGGGAATATCAAGGCAACCCATAATGCGTTCCTTTCATGCGCCATCGTTCCTTTCTAATCGTCGCTAGTCGTAGAAAGCGTCGGGTGCGAGGCGAATTTCCTTAATCTGTTTGGGGTCATGCCCGAAGATGATTGTTGCGTCACGCAAATTGGCGATGCCACGGATACGCTCGACCGAGTTTAACCAGCCGAGGCTATCCCAGACAATAGCCGCGCCAACGGGTGGTGGGCCATAGCTCTCGCGCATATAGGCGGCATCGGAGGTGAAAATCATCGTGCCGGTGTTGGGTAGATCAACCATCAGGCACATGGTACCCCACGTATGACCCGGTGCCTCAAACAGGCGCACACCCTCCATGACCTCTGTATCCTCACTCAACTGCACCCAGTTCAGACCATCCATCATGTAATCTTTCTTCAGGTGAAAGCCTTGCACTTCACCCGGAATGGAGATGGCTCCCTGGTACTCTTTGCGATGGACGAGAATTTTGGCATCAGTGTTTTTGAAGGTACGGATATTGCCGGCATGATCCAGGTGCAGGTGACTTAAGGCAACGTATTTGAAATCCGAAGGGTCTAGCTTGAGCTGTTTGAGTCGCTCCTCGAAATATTGCTCGGGGGAGACATCTTCGTAAGGGAACCAGTTCAGAGCGGCGGCATTACTCCAGTGTTGTTGCCAATCGCGGGGACAGGTCGTGTCGAAGAGCAGGCGGCCATCGGGATGATCTACCACGACGGTATGCGTGGGGCATGGCCCCCAGTGCGATTGTGCTTGTGGATTGCTCTTACTTTGCAACCACTCCGCATTGACGAGTAACCACCGGTAGTCACACATCATGTTCCCATGATGCTGTATATGGACCTTTATCGCGGGTTTTGCCATCGTGTCGTACTCCTTTCAATATCTGTGCCAGTGTTTGTGACTGAATATCAACATGAGAAGGTGAAATGTGACAAACTACGAGGTGAGCATACAATGTTATGAACTACAAACAGTGATAGGAAAGGTAGGGACAACTCAAGCCCGTCCGCGTCCTCCAAATATGGAGATACCGCGGGCTTTTCTTCTATGGCATATGCCATATGCCATATACAAAAACATATACCATAAAATGAAGCACCTGTATATGGGTGGATTTCATATGGTGAAACGCCACAGTTTTTGCTGAGTGACGCTTTTCAGAATTACACGTGCCGTGGTGAAAAGCCACACAATAGTAACATACTCAGGAGTGTTTCCACGCCTGAGTATGTTACTATTGTTACCCGTTTACCCATGCAAGGAGATGGGTTGCGGCGCTTACGAAACAGAGAACATAGTATATTGTTGTTTCACGCAGGGTTTATAACCAGGCTGCCTCTTTTTAATCAAACGTTTTCTGCCGCCCATGCGCCACAGCCCATATGGTTTGCAATTGTCATTGTATGGCAGTTGCTCCTTTCTTGTTCCCTACTACCCTATCCCTTCCTCCTCACATGCTAATCATACAGCGTGCCCCTCACATTTCTGTCACCAAATGGGTCAATTTTATCACAGAATGCGCACATTCATTTTGCGAGTTGTGATTTTCCTGTGAGTGAGCCACGCCAGCGTGTGATGCGTTTGTGATGTTAAGCGCGTATGCTCCGGTAGATGGCTGAATAGTTTATGGGCTGTCTGATGCTATCTGGTAAAAAAGCGTATAATTTGGTTTAAACCATTCATTTAAAGACTTGTAATTGGAGGTAGAGCATGACTATCTGGTGTGATATGCATTCCGCTGTGCAGATTGTAGAATCCGGTGACCGCGTGTTTGTGCAGGGGGCCTGTGCAACTCCAACGCCGTTAATTGAGGCTCTGGTGGCGCGTGGAGAAGACTTGCTGAATGTTGAGATTACGCACCTGCATACCTATGGGCCGGTACCTTACACCGATGAGCGGTGGCAAGGGCATTTTACCACGCGGGCGCTGTTTGTGGGTGAGAACATGCGTGAAGCCGCGAATGACGGACGTGCCAGCTACACACCTGTATTCCTCTCCGATGTCCCCATACTCTTCGAGCCAGGGGGCAAACTGGCGGTAGATGTCGCATTGGTGCAGGTCTCGCCCCCCGATGCGCATGGCTACTGTTCGCTTGGCTCATCGGTTGATGTCACGCGGGCGGCAGTGGATCATGCACGCTGCGTCATTGCTCTCATTAATCCACAGGTACCGCGAACGCATGGTGACAGCTTTGTGCATATTTCCAGGATTCATTACGCGGTGAAATGGGATGGCCCTCTGTACGAAGTCGAGCGGCGCATGCCCAACGCGGTACAGTTAGCAGTGGGCCAGAATGTTGCCCGGTTGATTGGAGATGGGGCAACGCTCCAGCTTGGTATTGGTGCGATACCCGATGCTGTATTGCAGTCACTCACCGACCGGCGTGATCTGGGTATTCACACGGAAATGTTTTCGGATGGCGTACTTGATCTGGTAGAACAGGGCGTGATAACTGGCGCACGCAAAGCCCTGGATCAGAGCAAACTCGTGGCTAGTTTTGTGGTTGGCAGTCGTCGCCTGCTCAATTTCATAGACGATAATCCCTTTGTCGAGATGCACCCTTCCGACTACACGAACAATACGCTGATTATTCGCCAGTTTGAACACATGGTGTCGGTGAATAGCGCTATCCAGGTAGATTTGACCGGACAGATCTGCGCCGAGTCTATGGGAACGCACTTGTATAGCGGCGTTGGCGGACAAATGGATTTTATGCGTGGTGCGGCGCTTTCGAAACGCGGACGCCCCATTATTGCCTTGCCTTCGACGGCCCGCACGCTGCACAATCATGTAGCTGCTGTGCATGTCGGTCTGCAGCCGGTTGATGGTGAAATCTCTCGTATCGTGCCATTGCTGGCTCCCGGTGCGGCAGTCACTACTTCGAGGGCGCATGTCCATTACGTCGTCACTGAGTACGGTATCGCAACACTGCATGGGTGCAACCTTGCCGAGCGTGCGCGTAGTTTGATCGCCATTGCTGCCCCACAGTTTCGTGAAGAGCTTGAACGGGCTGCTTACGAATTGCACCTGTTCAGATAAGAGTGGTGAAGCCCTCTCTGTCGGCTCGTGCCGGTGTCTTTAGCGGAAAGGAAGTTTTAACGATGATTGTCGGAGAAATAATGACAACGAAACTCGTGCTTGTTGCGCCGGATGATACACTCAGCCACGCGGCCAACCTGCTGCGACAACATCAGTTTCATCACCTGCCTGTCGCCCGTCTGTCTGCAAAATCGTACCGCTGGTTTCCCGGAGAGATATTCGATACGCAAACGCACGCACGCGCTACACTGCCTGTACTCGAAGGGCTGATTACATCGGGGGACATTGACATCGCGGTAGCAATCAGCGCTGAGCATGCTGATGATGCACATTACCTGCGCTGGCAGGAACGACGAGTTGCCGAAGTGATGCTCTCCATGCCTTTGACCGTTACTCCTACCACCAATGCGGCGTTTGCCGCTCGCATCCTTGTCGAACGCAACTTGAATTGCTTGCCGGTAGTTGAGTACAGTGATAGCGAACAAACGGAGCAGCAGCCGGAAACTGGACAGAAATCGCACACTGTACTGGTCGGTTTGCTGACCCGCAGCGATTTGCTCATGGCGATGTCGCGTGCGCTTTGTACTACGGAACCGGGCATAGATATCCTTATTCCGCTCCCTGGCGGCAATATGACGCCGCTCGTTCAGATGCTCAAAATGGCAACGGAGTTGCATATTCAGATACATAATGTTATCGCGGCCCCGCTTGAAGGCAAAGTCCCTCAGCGGGCGATCGTACACATAGGCACGATTTATCCTGCTCCTTTGCTGGTACGTCTGCGAGCAGCGAATATTCAATACGAGTTCGCGGATGTACCGCCGGAGGTTGATACGCATGCTTGATGCAACTATCCATGACAACCATAGTCGCTCTCGTCTTATGTTTGATGCTGGCGAGTTGCAGTACGATTTTGGACATGATCATCCATTTCAATCACGCCGCCTGGTCGCCTTAATTGATTTGCTGGAAAGCAGCGGATTGTTCAACAGCCAGGATGAACGCTCGCGCTTGCCCGTGCGCCCTGCAACTGTAGAGGAATTATCTCTGATTCATGCGCCTGATTACGTTGATGCCGTGCAAAAGCTGAGCATGCTGGAAGCGTCGTCTCCCCTTGAGGGTCTGCACGCGGAGTTAGCGGAGCAATATGGGTTTGCTGAAGGCGATACGCCGGTCTTTTCTGGTATGCACGAAGGTGCGGCCCGTATTGCAGGAGGCACGCTGGTTGCGTTAAGCGCGGTGATGGGTTTGCCGGAAGGAGGAACGTTTCGTACCGCAGATGAGCGTCCTCTGCACGTTTTTCATCCTGCTGGCGGGCTTCATCATGCCTGGGAGGAGCGTGCTTCTGGCTTCTGCATCTATAACGATGCCGCGGTTGCCATTGCGCAAGTGCTGCGTGCCTCAGAAGCCAAAGTGCTGTACATTGACTTTGATGCACATCACGGCGATGGCGTGCAGCGAGCTTTTTATGATGAACCCCGCGTCATGACCGTTTCGTTGCATGAAACTGGTCGCTATCTCTTTCCGGGTACGGGCGATGTACTGGAACTGGGCAGTGGTGCGGGGCGTGGTTACTCCGTCAATATTCCCTTGGAGCCATTCACCGAGGATGATTCATATAGTGAAGTCATGCATGCGGTGTTGCCGCCGCTGGTCATGTCCTTCGCGCCCGATGTGATTATCAGCCAGCATGGCTGCGACTCTCATGCCTGGGACCCTCTAACGCATCTGTCGCTCACGCTGCGGGGTATACAGGCACAGATGCAATTAGCGCACCAGTTGGCGCATACGTATTGCGCGGGACGTTGGGTAGCGCTGGGCGGTGGTGGGTATGATCAATTTCGCGTTGTCCCACGCGCCTGGAGCATCCTGTGGGCCGAGATGACGCAACAAGCCCTGCCTGAGCGATTGCCGGAAGCGTGGATTGCTCGTTGGCGTCCCGAATGGGAACGAGTGGAAGAGCAGGAGGGCGTTGAACAGCAAGTGATGGGCAAAACTGCTTCCTCGGTGCAATTCCCGGTCATATTTCAAGACAGGCCGGAAGATTTTCCCGCTAAACCACGACGGGCAGCAATTACGCAAGCGAATCAGCGTACAGCCACATTAGTACGTCATATCTTGCTGCCTGTGCCTATTCGCAAAGCCTTTGCTACCTCCACAGCATCGGCTCACTTCTCGCCGATGGCAGGGCTTTTTGACCTGCTACACATGCAAGGCCGTGAGAGACCATCGCGGAGCAAAACGATAGAGACGCCGGGCGGCCCTGTGTTGTTGCGCGATTTTTGCCCTCCATCGCTGATTGAACGGCTCGTTGCGGATAGTGGATTGCACGCCTTCACTCGCGTACCAGAGCGAGAACACCAGCTATTGCTCAATATTGCCAGGAATCCCGATTGTGTCCTGATGGTGGCGCATACACCCGCCGGCGTTATTGTTGGTCAGGTAACGCTGGCATTCGGGGATGAATGGTGGGAAGGGTTGGAGAATGCCTTCGAGGTCACTATTGAAGTAAGTTCGCAGTGGCGTGGTTTTGGCCTTGCACGCACAATGCTCGCTTTCGCCCTCGAACTTGATACACTGGAAGATATGATTATTTTTGCGATGGGCCTATCATGGCACTGGGATTTCGAAGGTCTGGGTCTATCGCCGCTCAGCTATCGCAAACTTATCTCACGTCTCTTTGCCAGTCAGGGATTTGCAGAACAGGCCACGACCGAGCCAGATATCAGAATGGAGCCCGCCAATGTCCTGCTTGTGCGCATAGGGAATCGCGTTGACGACTATACCACACGCCGCTTTTTCAATCGCATCCGCAGCTCCCCTAAACTCTCACGCCAGTAGGGACAGCGTTTGCCATTTTCATGCTGAAAATGTCTTCTCATCAATGGTATGTGTCATAAGCTGTATAAGCTGGTACTTCCGTGGGAATACCGCTCCTTGCGCAATTTATGGCAGATATGCCTCGAAAGCATTGAGCGTTTTCAGATAATTGGCACGCTCAAAAGCTGCTGGTTCAGCCACGGCCCGCTGGCTCATGCTGCCTTTCATCTCAGTGATTGATGTGTATTCGTGTTCATCCATCCACGCTTGCAGGTCTGCCAGTATATACATGAGCCTGCCGATGCCATGTTCCAGCAGTGTCGAGGCCATCATTGTCACACTTGCTCCCGCCATGACGGCTTTTAGCACATCTTGCGCCGTGTGAATGCCGCTGGTCAGCGCGAAATCGGCTTCAATGCGTCCATAGAGTAGGGCTATCCAGCGCAAGGGTAGGCGCAACTCATGCGATGTGCTTAGTTGTAGATTGGGAACGACTTCCAATGTTTCCAGGTCAAAATCGGGCTGGTAGAAGCGGTTAAAGAGAACGAGGCCATCAGCGCCGGCGCTGGCGAAGCGCCGGGCGATATGCGGCAAGGCGGTAAAGAAGGGGCTGAGTTTGAGCGCAAGCGGAATATGGATTTTCGCACGCACATCCTTGACAAGCTGTACATATTCATCTTCTATTTCCATGCTGCTAAGATTGGGGTCGGTGGGCAGATAATAGATATTCAATTCCAGCGCGTCAGCACCTGCCTGTTCGATTTTCTCAGCGTATTCCACCCAGCCGCCGGATGAGATACCGTTGAGACTGCCAATGACAGGAATCTGTACCGCTTGCTTCACCCTCTGGAGATGCGCCAGATAGGTCTCCGGCCCCATATTGTAGGTATCGAGGTCGGGGAAGTAGCTCAAGGCTTCGGCATACGAATGGGTGCCGCGTTCCAGATAGTGATCGAGTTCGTTGCTTTCATGGGTAATCTGTTCCTCAAACAGAGAATACATCACAATGGCGGCAGCGCCTGCATCTTGCAGGCGACGCACCGTGTCCAGCTTTTTAGAAAGCGGCGAAGCCGAAGCCACAAGCGGATTTTTCAGGTGAAGACTCATATAGGTTGTTGTCAGATCTAGCATCATTTCCTCCTGGTCATTTTGCCGGGCATCGCAAGGCCCGTATGCAGCATAATGGTTGAGTTATTTCTCAGCTGGGCTATGCGTTGCCATCTCGTGATACTGCTTCCAATGTTCCTGAATATCGTGTTTCGCTTGCCCTAAGAGAGTCTCGGCCCGCTCTTCATTGCTTTGCAGCAACATGCGATAGCGCGTCTCGTTGTAGACGTAGCGTTCAAGCGGCAGCGAAGGTTCTTTGGAGTCCAGTATAAATGGCTGTTTGCCCTCGTCGAGCAGCGCTGGATTGTACCTGTACAGGGGCCAGTAGCCGCTTTGCACCGCCAGTTTCTGTTGCTCCAACCCTTTGCTCATATCAATGCCGTGAGCGATACAATGGCTGTAGGCGATAATCAGTGAGGGGCCATCGTAGGCTTCGGCTTCCAGGAACGCTTTCAACGTTTGCTGGTCATTCGCGCCCATCGCCACACGTGCGACATAGACACTACCGTAGGCCATTGCCAGCATGCCTAAATCCTTTTTGGGGGTCGCTTTGCCGCGAGCGGCGAATTTCGCAACGGCCCCGAGCGGCGTTGACTTCGACGCCTGTCCGCCTGTGTTGGAGTACACCTCTGTATCGAGTACCAGTACATTGACGTTGCGCCCGGAAGCCAGCACGTGGTCGAGTCCGCCATAGCCGATGTCATAGGCCCAGCCGTCGCCGCCAATTATCCAGACGCTTTTGCGTACCAGAGCGTCGGCCACACTTAGCAGGTTTTGGACATTGGCTTCTGTTCCGTCCAGTTGTGCCAGGCGTGATTTGAGTAGCACGACTCGCTGTCGTTGCGCCTGAATTTCCGCCTCATCTGATTGATCGGAGTGCAAGATGGCCTGTGCCAGTTCTTCGCCAACGCTGGCAGCGCATTTGGTCAGCAATTCGTGGGCATATTCCTCGCGTTTGTCGAGTGAGAGGCGCATACCCAGGCCGAACTCCGCGTTATCTTCAAAGAGGGAATTTGACCAGGCCGGCCCTCGTCCTTCATTGTTATATGTCCACGGCGTGGTAGGCAGGTTGCCGCCATAGATGGAAGAGCAGCCGGTAGCGTTGGCTACAATCATGTGGTCGCCAAAAAGCTGCGTTGCCAGTTTGATATACGGCGTTTCGCCGCATCCTGAACACGCGCCGGAAAACTCGAAGAGCGGTTGTAGTAACTGCGAGTTTTTGATGGCTCCAATATTGAGATGTGCGGAAGGTACTTCCGGCAACGAGAGGAAAAACTCCCAGTTCGCCTTTTCTTTTTCGCGCAAAGGTGGCTGTGGTGCCATATTGATGGCTTTGCGTCCCACCTGTCGCTTATCTTTGACCGGACACGCCTCAACACAGAGGTTACAACCGGTGCAATCTTCAGGTGAAACTTGCAAAGAGTATTTCATGTCTGGAAACTCTTTGAAATGTGCATCCATCGAGAGAAACGTGTCCGGCGCGTCCTTTAGTTCTGCCGGGTCGTATACCTTCATGCGGATAACGGCGTGTGGGCAGACCATCACACATTTGCCGCATTGAATGCAGAGGTCGGGTTCCCACACCGGCATTTCCTGGGCAATGTTGCGTTTCTCCCATTTGGCGGTGCCAGAGGGATAGGTACCATCACATGGTAGGGCGCTGACCGGTAAATCGTCGCCGTCGCCGACAATCATAGGGCCAAGCACGTTACGCACAAAATCTGGCGCTGCATTTGGCACTGGTGGCCGACGCGAAAGCATTGGCAGGGTGATTGGTTGGCGCCGTGCGGGAGCGGATGCCCCGTTCACCTTGCTCCGAGTGTATTGCTCGCTCAGCGAGAGCGGAACTTGCACCTCGTGCATGTGCGCCAGAGACTCGTCAACGGCCAGGAAGTTTTTCTGTACCACCGCCTCGCCACGCTTGCCGTAGGTTTTCTGAATGCTGCGTTTAATCTGGGCAATGGCTTGTTCGCGAGGCAAGACGCCGCTAATGGCAAAGAAGCAGGTCTGCATCACCGTATTGATGCGAGCGCCCATGCCGGTTTTGTTGGCGACGCTGTGCGCATCAATCACGTAGAAGTGCAGGTGTTTCTCGATAATTTCCTGCTGTACTTCGTGTGGCAGGTGTCCCCATACATTCTCTGGGCCATAAATGCTGTCGAGGAGAAATACTCCATTCGGCGCGGCATATTTGAGGACATCGAACTGTTCCAGGAATGTAAACTGGTGGCAGGCGACAAAATTGGCTTGCCCATTGCCGATTTGATAGGGTGCATGAATCTCGTGCGGCCCGAAGCGCAGGTGAGAGACGGTGACTGAACCGGATTTCTTGGAGTCGTAGACGAAGTAGCCCTGCGCGTAATTATCGGTCTCCTCGCCAATGATTTTGATCGAGTTTTTATTGGCCCCCACCGTGCCGTCGGAGCCTAAACCCCAGAAGACACACTGTACTGTCTCTCCTGTCTCGATAGAAAACGCGGGGTCATAAGCAAGGCTTGTATGCGTGACATCATCGTTAATACCGATGGTGAAGTGTTGCTTTGGGTTGTCTTTGCTCATCTCGTCAAAAATGCCCTTGACCATCGCCGGTGTAAATTCTTTCGATGAGAGGCCATAGCGCCCGCCAATGATATGCGCCGGTACTGGTCTCTGTGTGCTATCAAGGCTGCTATTTTCCCTGCTCTCGTTCAGCGCGGTCACGACATCGAGGTAGAGTGGCTCGCCCGCGCTGCCTGGTTCTTTCGTCCGGTCCAGCACTGCCAGCGTTCTGGTTGTTAAGGGTATCGCCTGCATAAAGTGTTCGATTGAGAATGGCCGATACAGGCGCACTTTGATGACCCCGACTTTTTCACCCTGGGCTGCAAGATGTTTTATGGTCTCTTCTACCGTCTCCGCGCCGGAACCCATCACGATAATCACGCGCTCTGCATCTGGCGCTCCCACATAGTCAAAAAGATGGTACTGGCGTCCCACTTGTGCCGCGAAGCGTTCCATTGTTTTTTGTACGATAGCGGGGCAGGCCAGATAATATGGATTCACGCTTTCCCGTGCCTGGAAATAGACATCGGGATTTTGGGCGGTGCCGCGAATGAAGGGATGGTCGGGCGAAAGCGCCCGTTGCCGGTGCGCGTACACAAGGGAGTCATCAATCATCGCACGTATATCTTCGCGGGCCAGTTGCTCCATGGTATTAATTTCGTGTGAGGTACGAAACCCATCAAAGAAGTGCAGAAAAGGTATTCGCGACTCAAGTGTGGCGGCGTGCGCGATCAAGGCCAGGTCTTGTGCCTCCTGCACCGAGTTGGAAGCGAGCAACGCGAAACCGGTGGCGCGTGTTGCCATGACATCGGAATGGTCACCGAAAATAGACAGTGCCTGTGTTGCGAGTGAGCGGGCCGCCACGTGAAAGACCGCCGGTGTCAATTCCCCGGCAATTTTGTACATATTGGGGATCATGAGCAGCAGCCCCTGCGAAGCGGTGAATGTCGTCGCGAGCGACCCGGTTTGTAATGTGCCGTGGATTGCTCCCGCCGCGCCTCCTTCGGATTGCATCTCTATAACAAGCGGTACCGTTCCCCAGAGATTGGGGCGTTCTGCCGCTGACCATGCATCTGCCAGTTCGCCCATTGGCGTTGATGGTGTGATGGGGTATATTGCGATAACTTCACTTAATGCGTGGGCAATAGTTGCTACTGCCTCGTTGCCTTCAATTGTTACCCGGTTGCGTTCCATTGGTGCCTCCAACATTTCAAGTTGTTCTGTGAAATTGTAATTCATACTGCCCCAAGCATAAGCTCACTATATCACGTCAGTATCACAGCCAACTGTCTTCTTTATCACAGCACCGTCACAACAAATGGAATGCTCTTGATAACCAATCGAGTCATTTGTTAGCAATTTGTGAGAATATTGTTCTGTCAAGTTATCAGATTGTGATATGAACAATGTACGATTAAAGTAGAAAAAATTGAGAAAAATACAACCAACAGCGTTCCTTGATAGGTGTCCTGGAGCAATGCATGCCACAAATTTGCTGAGCAGAGGAGAAGAATCCAGCAGTAGAAAAGAGAGGGTTCATATGATAGGCAATGAATTTCGCGGCCCCGTTTCCATTGACGCTGCCCCGGCGGGTAGCCATTGCGAGTGGTGCGGAAAACCCGCTATCTACCAATTGGTGGTTATTGGTGGAAAATATCACAATGAAGAAGGACGTTTTTGCGCCAAATGCGGCGAGGAATTTATTCTTGCCGTGGCTGAATCGCTCAGCAGAGTCCTGGCAGCCGAAACAGAAAGATAATGAAGTAGGCTGTATGTGGTATTACAGTAGTGTATGTTTGTTGGTCTGAGTACACTTTTTCTTACGCCGGGCGGAGTAAAGATAAGGAGAACAAATATGGCAAAAAGTTGTCTATATTGTGGTCTTCAGCTCCCTGATACTGCAGATTTTTGCCCTCAATGTGGCAGGCCAATCGAAAGGGACTTCGAAATTCGTTCAATTCAAGAATCCGAACCGAAAAACCCTGGCAAAGAATTGGAGGGAAAAGACGCTCTTACACCACAGCAAGGGTTCTATTCTGACGGTACCAGAACTGGAAGGCCGGAAAATAAAAAGTTCCCTGGCAGAGAGGCCAACATGCCTCAGCTCATTGCAAATCCCTTAGATGTTGTAGAAGCGGATTTTCCTGGGACAGGCACACTTGTTGAGCAAATACACTTTATGCTGAACTATGCTGTCCTTGCACCTTCGCGACATAATGTTCAACCCTGGCTCTTTAAAGTCGAGGGCAATACGGTAGAATTGTATGCAGATCAATCGAGGGCATTGCCAGTAGCAGATGCCGATAACAGGGAGATGATTATAAGTTGTGGGGCCGCACTTGCCAACTTCCTCATCGCATCCCGGCATTTCGGCTATGCGCCGGTTGTGGAACTGGCCCCCGCGCTGGATTCGCGCTACATGCTGGCTCGCATCAGTCTTGAAAAAGGGGTGGTAGCGACAGAGGAAGAGCAAAAACTCTTTCGCGCTATTATGCAACGGAGAACAAATCGGCAACTATTCAAAGACCGGGCGGTCCCGTTATCGCTCCTGGCTGCATTAGAGGCCATCGCGGGACGCCAGGGAACGATTTTTCAGGTGATATATCAGGAGGAAGTTCGCTACGCGGTGGCGAGCTTGATTGCAACAGGAGACCGCCTGCTGTGGGCCGATGAACGATTCCGCCAGGAAATCGCGGAGTGGACACGCCCCGCGGATAGTCAGAGTCGTGATGGTGTTCCGGCGTATGCACTTGGTAAGGGTGATATGGCTGCCTATCTTGGCCCGCTCAAAATTCGCACCTTCATGGATAGTGAGGAAGCAGATGCAGGTCACCGTATGGCAGTTGGCTCGCCAGTACTGGCGGTACTCGGGACATTTACCGATACCTGGTTCGATTGGCTTGCGACCGGTCAGGCTCTGGAGCGAATATTGCTCTATGCGCGTTCCGCTGGAGTCTGGGCGTCGTTTTTCAGTCAACCGGTTGAAGTTGCCACGTTGCGCATGGATTTGCGCGACATTTTGGAGCAAACAGGCTTCCCACAACTGGTGCTGCGCATGGGATACGGCTCAGATGTGCCGCCCACGCCTCGCCGCGGCGTTCGTGACGTTCTCTTGTAAGCCATTGAAGAGACAGCAGTGCGGAGGAAGGCCGCAATGTTTGACATCGCGGCCTTCCTCCGCACTGCGGATGGTAGATTATGCTTGCCGTTTTACCTTTTGAGGCGGCACAATCAACATCGGCAGCTTTGTGCTATTGAGGAGGCGTTCCGTGACACTGCCCATCACCCAGCGTTCCAGGCCGCCCCGACCGTGTGTGGAGATGGCTATCAAATCGCCGTCGCCCTCACCTTCTGCCTCTTTCCCTCGCTCTCCATGCTCAGCCATTGTACGCAGGGTTGCGGCAACATCTTCGTCTTTCGTTTCGGCAGCGATGGACCAACTGATCGAGAGCTTGAGGTCTTTCATTGTCGTCTGCAACTGCTCAGCCACTTTTGTCAGGTATGCTTTGTCATACTCAAGAGCGCTTTCGTTGAATTGATTGACAAAGCTGCCGGTTGTCGTGGTTGTACTTAGTTTCGCTACCTGGGCCAGATGGAGTATTCCCCGGTTTGGTGCGGCCAGAGCTGCGGCCAGATGCGCGGCTGGCACAAGAGCCGTCTCGGCAAGTTGCGAACCATCCAATGGGACAAAGACGCGGAAAGGCAACATAGCCTTTGAACGTGCCAGGATATCTTCAGTATCGCGCAGTACAAGTACCGGCACAGGACTCTGGTGCGCGAGCCGATGCGCGACGCTGCCCAGCACCCAGCGGGTGATACCTGTTCTGCCATGACTGCACATGATGATCAGGTCCGCCTCCTGCGTTTCGGTATAGGCGAGGATGTCCTGTGCAGGTGGTCCATACAGCACTTCGGTAATAGTCGTGATGCCCGCCAGCAATTCCATTGTGGCAATTGTTTTGAGGTAACTGCTCGCTTCGGCAATATCTGACTCGATCATTTCTCCGGATATTAAGCTTCCCGCGCCCAATCCACCTCCATAGTCAATCGGAGGACTGACTACTTGCAGTAACAAGAGACTGCCGCCAGAGGCGCGTGCTATGCGTGCCGCTACAGGCAGCGCCCGCTCTGCACGAGGCGAACCATCTAATGGAACTAAAATGCGTTGAAACATACTAATCTCCTTTGTGAAGAAAGGGGAGTGAGAGGAATTCTGCTCCTCTCACTCCCCTTTCTTTTCGCAATAACGCACCGATGTTAGTGTGCCACTGGCACTGGCGGTTTTGCAGTGTTTTGCAGTTGAGGCTGTGGTTTCGCCAGCGAACCTGTCCAGGGGGTGCCAAGCAGTGGCAGTATCCAGCGGTCACCACCGTAGTAGCCAGCGACACGCCAGGCCAGGATCAGGAACAGCGCCAGCCCACCGATAATCGGGTTGATACTGACCGCGCCTGCCATCAGGAAGTTCAAGTTCATGAACATGCCGAAGAAGGCGGCAATACCGGTCAAGATACCGAAGATCAGGCCAAGCCCAACCAGGATTTCACCAAAGGTGACGACATACGAGAGTCCAGGAGTGATCGGCAGTGCGATGTTTTGGAGGAACCAGCCATACCAACCCTGTACGGCTGGATGTGCGCCGGTTGTCTGAGCGATAGCCCCATTGAGAAAGCCTGAGAGGGCTGCTCCCGGATGGGATGTGAAAATCCACGAATTGCCGGTGTGCTGTCCGAACGAACCGACATCAATGGAATAGCCGGTCAGCTTATCAACACCAGCCACCAGCCATTGCCAGCCAACGTACACACGAACGATCAACCAGAGCCATGCCATGCGTGTGTCGGCGAATAAGAACCGCGCTATTGGAGGTTCGGGAACCTGGGTCGCCGACCTGGGTTGCAAATTTTTTACGATACTCATGATATCCACCTCCTGATGGATGAAGCGTATTGAACGCTTGTATTTTGATTGCTCTGTGAAGAAATCCTTCACTCAAAACTTTCGTCTTGTTCTGCTGTAATCTTAATCCCTGTGCATCACGGGAAAATCACGAAAACGCCTATGCGTATCAATAATCCATCACAATTTGCTATTGCCATTCCCCGATCAGTTCGACATTCAACGCCAGTTGAATACCAGACTGCGCCCGAACCTGTTGGTGCGCTTCTACGATGAGAGCGGCGATATCAGCCGCGCTGACGCTGCCCAGATTCACGATATAGTTCGCGTTGTATGGAGATACCTGCGCGTTGCCATGCATTTTCCCTGCCATGCCCGCTTGCTCAATCAGTTTCCTCGCCTTGTAACCAGGCGGGTCTTTAAAAATTGAACCGAGATGTCGTTGTTCGGGATCAAGCAGTTTGCGATCCTGTGCATTTTTCTCAAGTTGAGCAACTAATAAAGCGGGGGCTTGCCGGTGGAGGCGCAGAGCGAGCGTAATCACCAGTTCGCCTGGCTCAATCAGACTGCGTTCTGGAAACACCAGTTGCCCGCGTTCATCAATATAGGCGAGGCGATTGTTGCGGAAGCGACTATGACGATAGCTCAGGTCTAAATCGTCATGTTGGTAGCGGCGAAAAGTGATTACTGGAAACATTTGTGGTTCCATATCTTCACGATTACACCCACGAGCATCCAACACTTCGATCCACTCCAGCACTTGCCCTAAATCATGGTTGTGCGCACCAACATTACTGATGAGCCCGGCACCCAGCGTGCCGGGAATGCCAACTGCAAATTCCAGGCCGCCCCAGCCAGATGGGACGAGTTGTTCAAACACGTCCGCCCAGTGGACACCTGCTTCAGCGATCAGCAGGCCCGACCCATCAGGTTCCTTTTCGATATAAAAGTGCGGCATAGCTATGCTCGCCACGATTCCGCGCACGCCAGCATCGGCGAACAATATATTCGAGCCTGCTCCCACTACCAGCAACGGCCAGCGTTGTTGCGCACACCGGCTGATCACATCATGCAGTTCCTCTCGCGTTTCAACTGTTAGCCAGATGTCTGCTGGACCACCGACGCCAAAGGAACTATGTAGCGCAAGTGGTTCGTTTAAGCGCACCCGTTGTTGATAGTGGTGATGCAAGGCATCACAGGCATATGTACTGTCAAAGGCCATTGGTTCGCTCCTTTCTCATCTCGCAAACAGAGACTTCATCTTAAGCAGTATACAAAGGCAAGGTCACAAAATGCTCACAATCGGGCCTGCACTCTCTCTTTTTCGTCACAGAAAGTGAAGTACCCCATGCATGAATGCAGGGGCTTCTACAGGTTATGACGCCTGTTGGCTTCTTCCAAGCCGTAGTATGTTGACGGCGGCGTTGTGGTCCCTATCCAGTTCGGTTCCGCACTCGCAAG
>Ga0307372_10000253_pt1 | contig 95441 bp, 90 predicted proteins | sample OX1MG_FD_202533 | JGI IMG/M metagenome (GOLD analysis project Ga0307372, IMG submission 202533) | Soil microbial communities from Risofladan, Vaasa, Finland - OX-1 | ecosystem: Environmental > Terrestrial > Soil > Coastal area > Acid sulfate soil | place: Finland: Risofladan, Vaasa | collected... | reverse complement strand
GCGTCATCCAGCGGCGCAGTTACGGGCTGCGAGACGAGGACTACTTGCGCCTCAAGGTCCTCACCTGCATGCTTGATCCGATATGAAATCAAGCGAAAATCACCCACTCAGTTTGGAGAAGACCCAATATTCATTAGGGACGCCACGTCTTCGGCAATTTGCACCCGCAATCCTTCCAGGGAGTCGAATTTCATCTCTTCGCGGATTTTTCCTAAGAACCGCACTTCAATGCGGACTCCGTAAAGATCCCCGGAGAACCCGGGGATGTGCACCTCGACCAGGGTCTTGCCTCCCTCGCCCAAGGTGGGCCGCGTGCCGACGTTGCAGGCCGCGATCCGGCGTTCATTGTTCCAGGAAACCTCGACGCGGTAAACGCCGCGCGGCGGAAGCCGGCCGCCGTCCTCCGGATCGACGTTCGCCGTGGGAAACCCCATCTGGCGGCCGAGCCCTTGGCCGCGCACGACCGTTCCCGCGACGACGAAGTCCATGCGGGTCTAGACGCTTAGGGACGCCGGGGGCTGGCCGCTTTGCGGGAGAGGGGAAAGCGCCGCGTAAAGGCGCGGCAGGGAGCGCGTCAGAAGCGGCTGCAAATCATTCAAGCTCATGTTTTTTAAATCCGAAAGAGTCAGCGCGTCACTTAGGGAGAACGAGCCGATTTTATCCCGGCGCAGGGACGACATCGCCGCGCCGCAGCCCAGTTTTTCCCCGATAGCCTGAGCGAGGGAGCGGACGTAGGTTCCGCTGGAGCAGTCGAGCTCGTGCGAAAGCTCCGGCGCGGCGTAGGAGAGCGCGGTCCATCGGCGGATGACCGAGGTCCGCATCCTGGCCGGCACCGCGATGCCCTTGCGCGCGTAGCGGTAAAGCGCCTTGCCCTTGTATTTCACCGCCGAATAGGCGGGAGCGGCCATTTCCAAGGGGCCCTGGAAGGATTTTAGCAGGCGTTCGAGCTCCGCCAGAGGCGGGTTGGGCGCCTCCGACTGGCAGAGGACTTTGCCGGCTACGTCTCCGGTGTCGGTCGAAATTCCCAAGCGGATGGTCCCCGAGTAACTTTTATCGAGCCCCTGCATGCGGGCTTGGGCTTTGGTCGCCGGTCCGACGAGAATGATGAGCAGGCCCGTCGCGATGGGATCCAGCGCGCCGCAATGGCCCACTTTCGTCTCCGGCGGGAAAATACGGCGGAAAGCGTCCACCGCGTCATGAGAGGTCCAGCCCACGGGCTTGTCGAAAAGGAGCATCCCGGAAATCATTGGTTTTCTGGCCCCTCCAAGCGCTTCAAGATGCGATCCACCCTGGCCGCCCGCGCCGGTGTGTCATCGTACTCGAAAATAAAGTTGGGAATGGTGCGCAGGGAAAGATGCTTCTTGACGACCTGTCGCAAATAGGGTGCCGCCCGCTCCAAGGCCTTGGCGGCGCTTTTTTTCTGCTCCACGTTGCCCAAAATGGAATAGAAAACCCGCAAAGTTTTTTGGTCGTGGCTCAGATCTACGCCCGTCACCGTCAAGAATCCCTGGAGACCAGGATCTTTGATCGTCTGGATGGTGGACGCGATTTCCTGGTGGAAAAGCTCTTGCAGACGCTCTCGGCGCTCAAACATGAGGAGGGGGCGCGGGGTGAAGACGCCGAATCCTGGTCTCCTTGGTCACGGCCCTAATCTCGTCGCCCGTTTTGTAGTCCGCGAAGCCGTCCACGCCGACGCCGCACTCGAAGCCCTTCTCAACTTCCTTGACGTCGTCCTTGAAGCGCTTGAGGCTGGAGATTTTTCCTTCGTGAAGGAGCGCGGCGCCGCGGAAAATCTTGACGGAGGCTCCGCGCGCGAGCTTGCCCTCCAGGATGAAGCTTCCCGCGATGGCGCCGCCCTTGACCTTGAATATCTGCCGGACCTCGGCCTTGCCCAGGGGCACCTCGACGATTTCGGGCTCAAGAAGTCCTTCCATGGCCGCCTTGACGTCCGCGATCAAATCATAAATAACGTCGTACTTGCGGATTTCGATGCCGTCGCGGGCGGCCACTTCCTCGGCCCGCGCGTCTGTCTGCGCGTGGAAGAGCAGGATAACGGCGTCCGAGGCTTCGGCCAGCAGAACGTCCGATTCGTTGGCGTTTCCGACGCCGGAATGGATGAGGCGCAGCCGGTACTCGGGAGTGGAGAGGCCCTCCAGCGAATCCTTGATGGCCTGCAGCGAGCCCTGCACGTCCGCCTTCAAAACCAGGGCCAGTTCCTTCTTGACGCCCATTTGGGACTTCAAGCCGACCAAACTCATATGCCGCTGGTGGGCCAAAGTCTGCTCGCGGTAAAGCAGGCTTCTCTTCTCGGCGATTTCTCGGGCTTGACGCTCGTCCCGGACCACGCTGAAGGCGTCACCCGCCTGGGGCGTTCCCGTGGTGCCCAGTATCTCAACGGGCGCCGAGGGACCGGCGGATTCGATGCGGGCTCCAGCGTCATTAAGCATGGCCTTGATCTTTCCGTGGCAAAGGCCGGCCACGTAGGAGTCGCTCACTTTCGCCGTTCCGGACTGGATCAGAACGGTTGTGACGCTGCCTCGCCGCGGGTCCAACCGGGCTTCCAGGACAATTCCATAGCCCGGCCGTTCCGGGTTAGCCTTAAGGTCCAGGATTTGGGCCTGGAGAATAATCATCTCCAAGAGCTGCTCGATGTTGAGCCGCTTTTTCGCGGAAACGTCCACGAAAATGGTCTTGCCGCCCCATTCTTCGGGCTGAAGGCCGTGCTGGGAAAGCTCCTGCCGGATTTTCTGGGGATTGGCGCCAGGAAGATCGATCTTGTTGACCGCGACAATGATGGGGACTCCCGCGGCCTTAGCGTGATCGATGGCCTCGACGGTCTGCGGCATGACGCCGTCGACCGCGGAAACAACGATAACGACCAGGTCCGTCACCTTGGCGCCGCGCGCGCGCATGGCCGTGAAGGCTTCGTGGCCCGGCGTGTCCAAGAACGTGATCTCACCCTTGGGCGTCTTCACCTGGTAGGCGCCGATATGCTGGGTGATGCCGCCGGCTTCGCCTTCGGCGACGCGGCTCTCGCGGATGGCATCCAGAAGGCTGGTTTTCCCGTGATCGACATGGCCCATGACCGTGACCACCGGCGGCCGAAACTTGAGGTTTTCAGAATTCTCAGTCTCTCGAGCCTTTTTCTCGATCTCCTCTTCCTGGTACATCGCGACGACCTTCAGCTCGAACCCGAATTCCTGCGACACAATGGAAGCCGCGTCCATGTCGAGCCGTTGGTTGATGGTGGCGAATATTCCCAGGCCCATCAGTTTCTTGATCAAATCGTTGGGCTTGACCTCCATCTTTTCCGCGAGCTCGCGGACCGTGATCATGGAGGGAACGGCAAGGAGTTTGAGAGCGTTCTTATCTCCCACCGCAGGCGCTTGAGCGGCGGTCGGCGCCGGTGCGGGCTTATTGTGCCTGTGATGGGAGCCGCCCTGGTGCGGCCGCCTAGCTCCATGCGGCATGGGTCGGGAAAACGGGCGGGGATGACCGGGTTTGGCTGGCGGTTGAGAGCGCTTAATTTCCTGGCTTGGCGGTGGCGCGGCCTGCGGCGCGCTAGGAACCGGCTTCGGAGGCTCGCTGGGCGCGTCCTTGCGCGTTTGCGGCGCGGGAATTTTCGCCGCCTCGGCCTTCGCGGCCGTTTCTCCCGCGGGTGTCCGCGGAACGCCCGCTGGAGACGGAGCCGCCGCTTCTTTTTCCGGATGCGTCTGCGCCGAAGCCTTGTCGGCGGGTTTTAGCCCGGTACTGGGCGCCAACCGGGTGACGGACGGAGTCCCGCCAGTCCGCCTCTTGGCAGTTTTCTTGAAAAGAGAAAAAGCCGATACTAAGTTCTCCTTGGGAGGAGCGATGGATCCTCCGGGACGCGGAGCAGAAACAGGCGCGTCCCGCTTGGGGGATTCTTCCTCTGCAACGGGTTTTCTCTGGACGTGCGTTTTGATCGCGGGCGTTTTCTTCGCCGCAGCCTTGGGCTCTTTCTTGACCGCGCCGGGCTTCGTCGCCTTCTTCGCCGATTTATCCCTGATCTCGTCGTCCTTGCTTTTTTTCTGCATTCACCTTTCCCGTTGTTTAGCCTTTAGATGATTGTATCATTTTGGCTCTTGGCGTTCCTTCAGCAAGTCCTTGGCCCCCGCGATAATGTTCGCCGCCGTTTTCTCGCCGATGCCCTCAATTCCCATCAGCTCTTCGGGTGAAATCTGCGCCAGCTTCTCCGGGTCCGCTAGGCCGTTTTTCGCCAAGAGTTCAATAGTCTTGGGGCCTACCTTCTTGAGGGAGAACTCGGCCGGCTTTCCCGCGGGTTTCAGGGAATCTTCGGCTTTCGATTCATGCCCGACCTTCACCTCCAAGGTCCATCCGGTCAGACGGCTTGCCAAGCGGAGGTTCTGCCCTTCCTTGCCGATAGCCAAGGAGGCCTGATCCTCGGAAACCAGGACTTCGGCCGTCTTCGCCTCGGCGTCCAAGACGCGCACAGAGGAAACCTTGGCCGGAGCCAAAGCGCCGCGCACGTAGGCCTGGACATCCTCGCTGAAGGGAACCAACTCGATTTTCTCCCCGGCGATTTCGTTCATGATGCTCCGGATGCGCGAACCACGCAGGCCCACGCAGGATCCCACGGCGTCAATCTTCGGATCGTTCGAGCGAACCGCGACCTTCGCGCGGAAGCCCGGATCCCGCGAGATGCCGATGATCTCAACGATTTGATCACTTACCTCGGGAATTTCCCGCTCGAAGAGGCGCCGAAGAAAAAGCGGCGCGGCGCGGGAGAGAAGGACCTGCGGATCGCGCCCGGCCCGGTCCACGCGCAGAATAAGGGCCTTGACGTTCTGCCCGACCGCGTAGCGCTCGCGTCGGATTTGCTCGCGCAGGGGCAAAATCGCCTCCGCCTTGCCCAAATCCACGATGACGTTGCGCTCCACGAAGCGGTGCACCGCCCCATTGGTGATCTCGCCCTCCTTGGGCTTGAACTCCTCATAGACTTTGTCCCGCTCGGCTTCCCGGACTTTTTGGCTCAAGAGTTGCTTGGCGGTCTGCGCGGCGATGCGGGCGAAATCCGCCGCAGGCGCGGGCAACCGGACGTCATCTCCCACGGCCGCCTTCTTGTCATGCTGCTTGGCCTCGGGCAGAGTTATCTCCATCTCCGGGTCTGCGACGCTCTCGACCACCCGTTTGACGACGCAGGCCTGAAACTCGGCCGTCTGCGGATCGATGGAAGCTTCGATGATCGCGTTCTTGCCGACGTATTTGCGCAGGGAGCTGACCACCGCCCCTTCAATCATGTTGAGGATGTCCTCTTTCTTTATGCCCTTTTCCCTTTCAATTTGCTCTAAGGCAATAATCAACTCGGATTTAGCCGCCATACGCTTTGTCTCCCGCCCGCTTCTTCGGCGCCGGGCGCCGCGGGCTTGTTAAATTTACAGTTCTGCCGCGAGGTCCAGCCGGACCTCGTCTATGGTAGGCTGAGGAAATTCGAGCGTCTCCTGGCCGCAGGCGAGGAGGACCTTCCCGTTATGGTAGCCCTTGAGCTCGCCGCGAAACTTGCGCCGTCCCTGAAAGTTCTGCTTGAGTTCCACGCGCACCATCTTTCCGGAGAAGCGGATGAAGTCTTTCTCCTTTTTGATGATTCTATCGAGGCCGGGGGAAGAAACCTCTAGAACGTAGGAGCGCTCCACGGCGTTGGTGGAATCGAGCAGGCTGCCGATGCGGTCCGAGAAATAGGCGCAGTCGTCCAGGGTGATGCCGCCCTCTTTGTCCAACGTCACCCGCAGGATCCAGCGCGGGCCTTCCCTGATGAAGTTCAGATCAACCAACTCGGCCGATTCTTGCTGGATCAGAGGAGCGATGATTTCTTCGAGTTTTTCAGTTTCCATAACAAAAGCAATAAAAAAAGTGGCCATCCGTCTGCCACTTTTCTTGGACTGATCGGGATCATTGTATCAAGCGGTGGGGCGAGATGTCAAACAGCCGCGAAGACGTCCGCGCGGCCCAATAAAGGCGAAAATAAGATAGAATCAAGCGTTGAGCGCAGCCAGCTGAAACTGAGGAAGGGAAACCTGACGCCGCGTTATCGAGTCGCCCGCTGCTTGACGTCCATGGCTCTGGCCTTGTGCCTGGCGCCGGGCCTCGCGCGCGCGCAGGAAAGCGCCTGGAGCACGTCCGCCAACGCGGTTTTCTCCAGCATTAAAGCGGGCGCCGCCTACCAAAAGCTCCGGGCGCCGGAAGCCGAAACCGGCGCCATCGATCTGGACATTTACGACGGCACGCGCCGCTTGATGGCCCCCGGGGCCGAGACCCTTGTGCGTCTCATCGACGTCGGAACCGGCAAGGAAGTCCTCTCGCGCTTCGTGAGCGGCCCCGTCGTGCTCATTAAAGGGCTGCCTTATCGCGATAATTTCGAGGACGATTACTCCATCGTGGTTTCGCCCAAGGGCTACAAGCAAGGGGGAGTTTTTCCCGTCAAACTCCTGCCCGGGAAAGCCGTCAAAGCCGACGTCATGGTCCTGCCCCAAAATGGACGGTTTGATTTTTCCCAAGCCGCTTGGCCGGCCCTGCAAAAGTCGGATTCCGAGCTTGTCGCGCTGCTTTCGAGCGGTCTTCCCGAAGCGGCCACGCGGCAGCGGTATGAGACGCTCATGGCCGATCGACCCGACGCTCTGGCCGCTCTGCTCAACATCACGACGGCCCTCTCGCAGATTCGGCTCGGCGGGCAGGATTGGCTTTCCTATCTCAAGGAGCTTGATTGGAGCGGCGGCATGGAGCCCTATGGCTTTGGCGCCTGGGCCGATGCCGCGGTGGCCGCGCGAATCAGCCGGGCGGTCAAAGCGGGCCAGTTGTCCAGCGAGCCCTTAAGAGGCTTCTTCCACCCTGGTTCCACGCTCTCGGTCAAGCAGCAACAGCTTCCCTCCGCGAACGTCCATTTCATCGTCTTCGGCAACCGTCGCCGCGCGATCAACGGCATTGAATGCGTCTACATCAGCGTGCACATCGACGCCTACCGCGGCGTCCTCCATGCCGGCGAAGTCGCGAAGTGGTTTATGAAGCATGAATTGACGGACCCAAAAACCATTTATCAGCTCCGCTGGAACGCCGCGCAGGAAATGGGCCTCCCGGAATTCGACCCGCGCTACACCATCCGGTAGGAAAGGCTACGTCCGCGCGATTTGGGCCAAGCGGGCGGGGACTTCGTCCAAGGGCCAGCGCTCCGCGTAGCGCGATCCCCGGCGCTTGAACTCGGCGAAGCTGCCGTCCAAGGTCTTGCGGCTCACCACGATGCGGAAAGGAATGCCGATCAAATCCGCGTCCTTGAATTTGACGCCCGGCTTGGCTTCGCGGTCGTCCTCCAAAACGTCGAAGCCGGCGCCTTCTATCGCTTGAACAATCTTATCGGCGGCGGGCCGCACCCTGGCATCGTCCGCCTCATCGATGACGATGACCGAAAACGCGAAGGGCGCCAGCGCCGGCGGCCAAAGGATGCCGTCCCCGTCGTGGTTCTGCTCGATGGCCGCGGCCACCACGCGGGAAACGCCGATGCCGTAGCAGCCCATCACCATGGTCTGCGGCTTCTGAGCCTTGTCCAGGTAGACCGCCTGCAGCGCCTGGGAATACTTGGTGCCGAGCTTGAAGGTGTGCCCGACCTCGATGCCCTTGAAAAATTCCGTGGGATCTCCGCAGCGCGGGCAAGGATCCTGCGGCGTGGCCATCCTTAAATCCACGAAATGGTTCCCTGACGGGATCGGGGACGAATTATAGTCTCGGCTCCAATTAAGGTTTCGGACGTGTTTATCCTTTTTGTTGGCCCCTGAAATTCCGTTCAGGATTCCAGACACGGCGAAATCGGCGTAAGTCTCGACGCCGAGATGGCCCTGCGGCCCGCCGAACCCCACCGGACAGCCCAGATGCTGCTCGTACTGCTGCTCGGTCGCGCGGAAAATCGCGGGCGTGCCCACGGCCGCGGCGAGCTTGGCCTCGTTGAGTTCATGATCGCCGCGCAAGAGCGCCAAAACCGGCGTCTTGCCTTCCTTCATATAGAGCTGAATCTTGATGAACCGCTCCGGTGGCTCGCCCACGGACTGGGCCACTTCCTTGACCGAAAAAAGGCCGGGCGTGTCGAACTCTTCAATGGGCTTAAAGTCTTTCGCCTCGGGCGCCTGCGCGGCGTCTTTGATTTCAGCTCGTTCGACGTTAGCCGCATACTCGCACCGCGTGCAGGAAACGACGGTTTCCTCGCCGGTTTCCGCCAGGACCATGAACTCGTGCGAATAGGAGCCGCCGATGGCCCCCGACTGCGCTTCCACCGGCTTGAACTTAAGCCCGCAGCGCGTGAAAATCTTCTGGTAGGCGCCGAAGACGTCGCGGTAGCTTTTTTCCGCGCCCGCGTCGTCCAAATCGAAGGAGTAGGCGTCCTTCATCAAAAACTCCCGCGCCCGCATGACGCCGAAGCGGGGGCGGATTTCATCCCTAAACTTAAGGCCGATTTGGTAAAGCAAAAGCGGCAGCTGGCGCCAGCTGCGCACTTCGCCGCGGACTAGGTCCGTGATCACTTCCTCGGCGGTCGGCGCGAAGCAAAAATCCGCGTCCTTGCGGTCCTTGATGCGCAGCAATTCCTTGCCGTAGACGTTCCAGCGCCCGGTCTTGTCCCACAGCGCCCGCGGCTGAACGACCGGCAGGGACACCTCCAATCCGCCGACGGCGTCCAACTCCTGGCGGACGATGGCTTCCACCTTGCGCAGCGTGCGCAGGCCCAGGGGGAGCCACTCGTAGATGCCGGAGGCCGCCTTGCGGATGAGCCCCGCGCGGTGCATCAGCTTGGCCGAGACGTTGTCGGCGTCGGAGGGGGCTTCCCGCAGAGTGGGAATAAGGGATCGGCTGAATTTCATGAATCGGGCGTTAGTGGCTCGCCGCGGCGGCAGCAGGCGCCGGAGGCTCGGGCATTGCCGGGCTCTTCCTCAAGCGCAGGATGTCGTTGTAGGTCGCGAAAATGAGCAGGGCGACCAAGAAAGCAAGCCCCAGGCTGTTGGCGGCGGAAACCATCCGCTGCGTCGGCTTGCGGCCTGAAACGCCTTCCCAAAGATAGGCCGCGGCGTGCCCGCCGTCCAAAAGAGGGATGGGCAGTATGTTCAAAAAGCCGATGGCCACGGAAATCAAGGCGATGAGCGAAACCAAGTCGTCCCAGCCGGAATGCGCAGCGCGGCTCACCATCTGCACGATGCCGATGGGGCCGGCCAAGTCGGGCCGCTTGTGGTTGTAAATCTTGGACGCCAAAGTGTCGACCGTCATCTTGGTGATATCCCAGCATTCCTGGCCGCCTTCCTTGGCCGACCGAAAAAAGCCGATGCTCTGGAAAGTCTCATCGGGCAGGATACCGATGATGCCCAGTCCCGACTCCGGATCTTTCTTGGGAATGAGGGAGAGCCGGCTCTCCACGCTCCCTCGCTCATAGGTCAGGAATATCTTTTTCCCCGTATAGCGATGGACGGTCTCAGCCAGGACCTCCCAAGAATCAACCGGCGTTCCGTCCACCGCCTTGATGACGTCGCCGATTTGCAGGCCCGCCTGTTCGGCCGGATAGCCGATCATCATGTTGCCTATTTTCGTGCCCGACGAAGGGATGGGCAGGCCTTTCAAATAGAAAACTCCAGTGAACAGGGCGAACGCCAGAAGATAATTCATGGTCGGCCCCGCCCCCACGATGAGAAACCGCCGCCACCAGTTCTGCCCGAAATACTCGTCCGGCTTGCCGGTGCAGCTCTCCACCTCCTCGCCGGCCGGCTTGACGAACCCGCCCAGGGGAAAAAGACATATGGAAAACCGCGTGTCCCCGCTGGTCACGCCCAAAAGTTCGGGGCCGAAGCCGAAGGCGAACTTTTCCACGCGCACGCCGAAAAACCGGCAGAGAAAAAAGTGGCCCGACTCGTGGAGGAAAATAACCAGGCTGAAGGTCAGGACCACGGCCGCGGTCGACTGCAGGAAATGCAGCGGGGTCATCAGCCGCAGAACTCCCGGGCCTTGGTCCTGGCCCAGCGGTCAATCTCCATGACCTCGTCGAAATCGGGAAGTGCCGCGGGCAGGCGGTAGAGCGCCATGGTTTTCTCGATGACCTTCGCGATGGAGGTAAAGGGGATGCGTCCCGCGACGAAGGCGGAGACCGCGACCTCGTCGGCCGCGCTTAAGACCGCGGACATGGCCGGGCTCTTGGCGGCCTCTCGCGCCAAAGCCAAGCACGGGAAACGGCGGAAATCGGGCTTCTTGAAGGTCAACTCGCCGAGCTTGACCAAGTCCAGGGGCTCGACCACGCTCCGCGCCCGCCGGGGGTAAGTCATGGCGTACTGGATGGGCAGCCGCATGTCCGGCAGGGACATCTGAGCCAGTACGGTGCCGTCCGTAAATTCCACGGCCGAGTGGATGATGGACTGCGGGTGAATCACGATTTCGACTTGATCGCGCGCCAAACCGAAGAGATTCATGATTTCGATGGCTTCAAAACCTTTGTTCATGAGAGTCGCGCAATCGATGGTAATTTTCTGCCCCATTTTCCAAGTAGGGTGCTTCAAGGCTTGCGCGACCGTCACCTTGGCGAGGCTGCCCTTATGCTTGTAAAAAGCCCCGCCCGAGGCCGTCAAAAAAACCTTGCGGATTTGGCGGGAGAGCCCGCCGGAAAGCGCCGCGGTCTGGTCCGAGCCTCCCTGCAGGCATTGGAAGATGGCCGAGGGCTCCGAATCGACGGGAACGATGCTGGCCCCGCAGCGCTTGGCCTCGGCCATGATCTGAACTCCCGCCATGACCATGGGCTCCTTGTTGGCCAAAGCCACGGTTTTTCCGGAACGCAGCGCCGCCAGGAGGGGCGTAAAGCCCACCCCGCCGACCAAGCTCATGAGAATCAGGTCTACATCGGAGCGGGACGCGACGGCGACCAAGCCTTCCGTTCCAAAAGCCTCGTGCGCGCAAAATCCGTTGAGGTTTTCCTTGAGGCGCGCCGCCGCGGACGGCTCGAAGAGAGAAACCACCTTAGGTTTGAAGGTCCGGGCTTGGCGCGTCAGAAGCTCGACGTTGCTGTGGGCCGCCAAGGCCACGACCTCGAATTCCCCAGGCATCTGGCGCACCACGTCCAGGGCGTTGACGCCGATGGAACCGGTCGAACCGATGATGGCGATGCGCTTCATGGGATTTTTATTTTCCGAGTCCGAATACAATTAAACAATAATAAAAGAGCGGAGCGGCGAGCAAAAAAGAATCGAAGCGATCCATGATTCCGCCGTGCCCGGGCAGGACCGCTCCGGAGTCTTTCACGCCCACGGCCCGCTTGATGAGCGATTCCGCGAGATCGGAAAGCTGGCCGAAAACGCCGACAAGAACGCCCAGTACCATCGCCTCGTCCATGGGGACGCGGCCTCCATCGAAGGCGGAGAAAATCGCCGACGCCGCCAGCGCCGCCAAGAAGCCCGCGGCCGCGCCTTCCCAGGTCTTTTTCGGGCTCAAAACCGGCGCCAGGGGATGCGCGCCCAGCGCCTTTCCGATCGCGTAAGCCGCGATATCCATGACCCAAACGCAGATAAAAAGAAGGAAGGTCGCGTCCTTCCCGGCCACCCCCGAATCCCGGATAGGCCCAAGGTAGGCGGGCATAATTCCGAAGAGGCACGCCCCGAAAACGGTCAGGGCCAGCCGTTCGATGGAGCTTTCCCGCGCGGACATTTCCAAGAGAATCGCCGTCAGCGCCAAAAGAGCGAAGGGAAGCTGGACCGCGAAGCCCAGGACGACGAAGGCGGCCATGGCGCCGCCGCCCAGGACGCAGAGCCAACCGCGCACGGGCTGGCGCCCGAGAGTCAGGATGACGCCGTATTCGTAGAGGCATAGGGCGCAGACGGTCACGACGAAGGCTGAATAAGCCAGACCTCCGTGGTAAATCAAGAATAAAAGAAGCGGGATGCCGACGAGACCGGTGATGATGCGGGGAAAAATCATCCCAGCCCGCCGAAGCGGCGGTGGCGCTTCTGATAATCGCAAATCGCCGCGTTGAAATGCTTGCGCCTGAAATCGGGCCAAAAAACGGGCGTGATGTAGATTTCCGCGTAGGCGCTCTGCCAAAGCAGAAAATTGGAAAGGCGCATTTCTCCGGACGTCCGGATAACGAGATCCGGGTCGGGAAGGCCGGCGGTGTAAAGCGCGCCCGAAAGAACTTCCTCCGTGATTTCCCCGGTACCGGTTTTTATCAAGCTGTTGACCGCGTCAACGATCTCCTGGCGCGAACCGTAATTAAGCGCGAGATTAAGAATGAGGCCGGAATTTTTTTCCAGGCGGCGGATGGACTCCTCCAAGTCGGCGCGCACCGCGGCCGGCAGCTCGCTCAGACGGCCCACGGCCCTGAGGCGGACGTTGTTTTTGTCTAGTTCCAGCGTTTCCTTTTTTAGCGCGTAGGAAAGCAGGCGCATGAGCTGGGAAACCTCGCTTTTAGGACGCAGCCAGTTCTCCGTCGAAAAGGAATAGAGCGTGAGAACTTTGACGCCCAACTCTCCGCAGCTCCGGACGATTTCGCGCACGGACTGGACCCCGGCGCGGTGCCCGGCCAGCCGGGGCAGTCCCCGGGACTTGGCCCAGCGGCCGTTGCCGTCCATGATGACGGCTACATGCGCGGGAATATTGGAAACGTCAGGCGCCGCGTCTTCCAGGATGGTTTGCGCCTTAAGCGGCATGGGGCATGCGGTCCGGCTCAGACCGTCACGATCTCTTTTTCTTTCCGGGAGACTTCCTCATCGATGTCCTTGATGCAGGCGTCGGTGATTTTCTGCACCCGGGTTTCGATGGCCCGAGTCTCGTCTTCCGTGATTTCCTTCGCTTTCTCGGCCTTTTTGATTTTTTCGAGCGCGTCGTGCCTGTCGTTGCGCACGCCCACTCGGAATTCCTCGCCGATGCGGCGCGCGACCTTGACCAAATCCTTGCGCCGATCCTCGGTCATGCTGGGCATGATGAGACGGATGATCTTGCCGTCGTTCTGCGGAGGAACTCCCAAATCCGATTTCTGGATAGCCTTGTCGATTTCAATGAGCGCCGTGGGATCCCAGGGGCGGATTTCCAGTATCCTCGCCTCCGGCACCGAGATCGCGGCGACCTGTTTAAGAGGAACGCTCTGGCCGTAATACTCGACCTTGACGGATTCGAGAACCGCGGGGTTGGCCCGGCCCGTGCGCAGGACGGAGTATTCCCTGGCGAGCTTGGCGAGGCGCTCCTTCATGCTCTCTTCCATGCGGCTGACGACGGCGTTGACGGCATCGGTGATCGGCATAAGATTATCCTTCCGTTATTAAGGTTCCCACTTTCTGGCCGTTGACGGCGCGCGAGATGTTGCCGTTGGCCGACAAATCAAAAACTAGGACCGGCATGCGGTTTTCCATGCACAGGGTCAGCGCGGTCGCGTCCATCACGCGCAGGCGCTGCCGGATGGCCTCCATGAACGTGACCTGGAAAAGCTTCTTGGCATCCTTGTTGGTCTTGGGATCATCCGTATAAACACCGTCGACCGTCGTGGCCTTTAGGAGAGCCTCGGCTTCGATTTCCACGGCCCGCAGCGAGGAGGCTGTGTCCGTGGTGAAATAGGGATTTCCCGTGCCGCCGGCGAAAATCACGATGCGCCCTTTCTCCAGATGCCGGATGGCCCGGCGCCGGATGTAGGGCTCCGCGAGCTTGGCCACCTCGATGGCGGTCTGCACCCGCGTAGGGACACCCAAGTGCTCAAGCGCCTCCTGCAGGGCCATGGCGTTGATGACCGTGGCCAGCATGCCCATGTAGTCCGCCGTCACCCGGCCGATGACCGCGTCGTGGTTGGAGGCGCCGCGCCAGATGTTGCCGCCGCCGACCACGATGCCGATTTGCACGCCCTTATCGTGCGCGAGCTTTATTTCGTTGGCGATGCGGCTCAGGGCCTTGGGATCAATGCCGTGGCCGGCTTTTTCGCAAAGAGATTCCCCGGAGAGCTTGAGCAGGACCCGGGAATAGCGGCTCATTCTCCGACTTGGTAGCGGGCGAAGCGGGTCACCGTCACAGACTGACCCAGCTGCTTGCCGGCGTCCTCGATGAGCTTGGAGACCGGCGTCTTGTTGTCCCGCACGCTCATCTGGTCCAGAAGGCAGAACGCCTGGTAGAAGAGCTTGTTGATCTTGCCTTCCACGATTTTTGCGACGGCGGCCTCGGGCTTGCCTTCCTTGCGCAGGACCTCGGCGTGGATTTCCTTTTCCTTGGCGATAATTTCCGCCGGAACTTCCTCGCGGCGCAGATAGCGGGGGGAAAATCCGACGATTTGAAGAAGAATCTCCTTGGAGAGAGCCGCGATCACGTCCGACTTAGCCGCGTAGCCCGGAGCCGACATCTCGATGAGAGCCCCGATTTTGCCGCCGTGGTGGACGTAGGCGCCGGTGAAGCGGTCTTTCTGGGCCGCAAAACGCTCCAGACGCCGCAAGGTGATGTTCTCGCCGAGCTTGGCCGCGAGCGGCGCGATGTCGTCCTTGGCGCCCTCGGGGCTGCTTAAAGTTCCGGACGCCGTCTTTTCGGCGAGCTTGGCCACCAGCGCCTCGAAGTCAGGCGTGCGCGCCACGAAATCAGTCTCGCAGGACACCTCAACGATGGCGCCGCCGCCGGCGCCGACCAGGCAGCCGACCTTGCCTTCCTTCATGGTCCGGGCGGCGCGCTTGGCCGCGTCGGCCAAGCCTTTCTTGCGCAGGATGGTCAGGGCGTCCTCGACCTTCCCGTTGGACTCCGTGAGCGCCTTCTTGCAGTCCATGAAGCCCGCGCCGGTTTTTTGGCGCAGTTCGAGTATCAGCGCGTTGGCGTCGGCCATGGCTTAAGCTTCCTTCTCGGAGGATCCGGTTCCCGCGGCAGCGACTTCCTGCGTCGAATCCGCGGAGGCCTCATCGGCCGCGCCGGAGAGCATCTCGCGTTCGGCGTCGGTCAGCGAAGGCTGCTCCGCCTGGCGGGAAGAGCGCCCCTCCAGAATCGAGTCGGCGATGAATCCGCAGAACAGCTTGATGGAGCGCGCCGCGTCGTCGTTGCCCGGAATCGGGTGATCGATGAAATCCGGGTTGCAGTCGGTGTCGCAGACGGCGACGATGGGAATGCCGATGCGCCGCGCCTCTTGGACCGCCAGGTGCTCCTCGACCGGATCGATGATGAACATCACGTCCGGCGGACGGTTCAAGTTCCTGATGCCGGTCAGGACTTTCTTCAAGCGCAGCATCTCCTTATTGAGGCGGGAGACCTCTTTCTTGGAAAGGACGGTAAACAAGCCGTCCCGCTCCCACTTCTCCAGCTCCTCGAGCCGCTGCACGGACTTCCTCAACGTCGCGAAATTGGTCAGCGTGCCGCCCAGCCACTTCTCGCAAACATAGGCCGCGCCGCAGCGCTCGGCCTCCGCTTTGATGAGCTCGCGGGCCTGCTTCTTCGTGCCGACGAACAAAAAGGTTTTGTCTTGGGCGGCGCTTTCCTTAACGAAGGCGTTGACCTTTTTGATTTCCTTGACCGTCTTCTGCAAGTCGATGATATGGATGTTGTTCCGCTCGCCGAAGATGAAACGGCCCATTTTGGGGTTCCAACGCCAGGTCTGGTGGCCGAAATGGACTCCGGCCTCCAGCATCGTTTTCATTGAAATATTAACCATCGCGCAAATTTTCGCCTCCCGAATTAATTGTCGATTTGCCGCTCAAACCGCCTGTCCTTAAACGAAGACACAGCGGCGCTAAACCGGACGCGACTGGAGAAGTTTATCAAATTTCAGCGCTGATTTAACAGAAAAAAAATGACGAAAATGGCGCCCGGACGCGGGTAGGCCTAAAGGCTTAGGCCCCGGGGGGTCCCAAGCCTCATGCGCCGGAGCGGCATATGGGCTACCATTCCCCTTATGACCATTTCAGCCTCGCTGAAAAGGGCATTTCTAGCGGCAGGCCTGGGCGCCGCGTGCGCCGCTACGGCCTTCGCCCAGGGCTGGCGCACGGAAGCGGAACTCCCGGAGGCTCCCGGCGCCCCTCTGGCGGCCTTGACCCAGGCCGAAATCCCATCCTGGGACGCGACCCGCTTGGATCACTTTTTCGACGCCGCCGCCATAAGGCCGACCCCCGAGTTGGGTGCCGGTAGATTAAACCCGCGTCATGTACGCCTCCATGGGCGCCGCCGTTCCCGTACCGGCCATCGCCGCATTGCCCGCCGCGCGCATGCGCATGAAAGAAACGCGCGCGTCGCCGGAATCCCGCGCCGCCGGCTTCTCGTTCCCACGCCCAAAGTGACGCCCGCCTATCGTCTTACTTTCTGCACACTGCTCAAGCATCCCGCCCAAACCGACCGGTACGACGGCCTCATCGTCCGCTACGCCGTCGCCAACGGCCTCGATCCGCGGCTGGTCAAGGCCATCATCGCCGCGGAATCGGAATTCGACTTGGACGCCCGCTCGCCCGTGGGCGCGCGGGGGCTCATGCAGGTCATGCCCCGCACGGCCGAGCATCTTGGCGTTCCTACCGCCGAGCTCTACACGCCCAAGGACAACATCAAGGCCGGAACCGCCTATTTAGCCCAACTGCTTAAGACCGTGATTCGTTTCTACCGCCTGCCCATGAAGACGTTCCGGCATCCGCCCCTGTGGCTCACAGAACGCGTCATCGCCTGCTACCACGCCGGCCCCCGCTATCTGCGGCGCGACCGCTGGCTGCGGCAGACCCGGCTCTACGTCCGGCGCGTCCTGCTCTTCTACCGCTCTGCCGTCACCCAGTTCCATTGGGCGCCGGCCTCCCCGCTGGGCTTTCTGCAAGGCTCTTTTTAATTTCCACCCGCCGCCCTCCTGTCCGCCCGCAGTAGGCCTTTAGTCCTTTCCCGATCTGCGCCTAAAGGCCCTTTTTCAATGGGGCCGCGGCGCTATACTCACCTTCGCCTATGCAGCCGAAAAAAATCGCCGGGACATTTTCCCGGGCGCTGTTTCCGCTCATCGCCGCCGCAGGCGTGTACCAAATAGTCCAGCTCAGCCGCAATCCGCTTCCGGAACTTTCCGACGATGCCGTTTCACAGGATGATTCAAAACGGCTCCCGGGCGCCTGGGTCCCGTTCATGCCGGCCGCGAGTTCCGCGAGGACGGCGCCATCTTCCCCAGCCCAAGAGGGCGCGCCGCCTTCCGATTTTCGGGACGCCTCCGCGTTTCTTCCGCCGGACAAGGCCGTTTCCCGAACTGGCGCCCCAATGGAGGAGGACTCCGGCTGGCCGCGAGAGAATCAAGAAGGCGTCGCTGGAAACGCATTCTTGAACGGACGAGAAAGCCGGGGAAAACCTCTAGAAATGCGGCAAGGCGAAAGCCCGCGGCGCTCCAGAACAAAGGTTTTTGGCGCCGCGGAAAGGACCCGGACGCGCTGGACAAAGTTCATGGAAGGCCGGCGCGCGCCTTCCAGAAAAAGAAGAGCGTTTAGCGATCTGCCGCGCGGCCGAACTCTTCTCGGACCGCGCTCGATTTCAAGACAAGAGGGGCGAAGCAGCCGCAGGAAACGGACGGTCAGAGGAGATTCTTCCGCAAAGAACTCAGCCTTAAACCGCGCCAATTCCCGCCCGGAACGCGGCTCAAACACGCGCCGCTATTCTCGGCAGAAACAGAAACGGCGCCGCGCTCACGAATCGCCCGCACGCCGAAAAAAGCGCGGCCGGAGGAATTTCAAACGGCGCGGACGACGCGGCGAAAAAAAGGGCGCGGCGCAAGCACGGCGCGCTTTACGCGGGAAAGGGCTCAAGCGAGAGCATTTTATCCGCTCTAAAAAAACGGCGGCCGCGCGCGGGCGGCGCCGCACCTCCGCGAAGAGGAGCCATCCCCCGAATCCCAGGCAAAAAGGAACGAAGAAAGCTCTTTTGACCGGCATGCTGGGCCGCAGCCCGCTCAAGCCTCCATCCGCCGTGCGCGACGTTCCAACGCGCAGTCCTTGGAATGGACCTCTCCCCAGTCGACTCCCGCCCGAAATCGGGATACAAACCGCCGGGCTTCGGGAAAGCGAGATCGAATCCGTCCGCCCGCCATCATTGGCCGGCTGCCGAAAAACCCCCGATGGGAAGTGGATTCGCGAGGGAAAAACGGCCTACTACCATCAGGGCGAATATTGGGGACGGTTTGAGAAAGGAGAGTGGTCATGGCTGGATAAAAACGGCGGCCAGTGGTGGCTCTGGAGCGCGCCGGGAAAACCGCCGGTCCTCTGGAGCAAAAATCATTGGTGGGCCCAAAGCGACGGGCTTTGGTTTCTTCTCCACAACGGCGAAGCTTGGGGCTACCAATACCTCAACGATTGGAGCCAGGAAGGATTCCGAAACGAGTCCGGAGCGCAAATCGTCTACAGCAAAGACGGGAGCCGCGTCCTGGTCTCGACGCCGAAGAACGGAGCCGCCCTTTTCAACGCGCAGACCGGCGCCCGACTTGGGCAATGGCGGCCCGAGGCCGCGCCCCGGCGTCCGCATCCGCACCTGCCCTCGCCGTCTTCCATCACGTTCGATTGAGGCGAATTTCTCACGGCGGCAATCTTTATGGTATTCTCATCCTCGTGAAACGGACACTCTGCGCGGCGATTGTTTTGCTCTCTCTGGCCTGCTCCGCGGCCCTGGCCGCGCCGGAGCCTTACGGCGCCAAGGGCATCTTTCCGGTCTATGAAAGCGGCGGCCAGTGGCTGATTTTCGACAAGAGCCCTGGGCCGCGGGAATCCGCCTGGCTGAGCGCCCCGCGGCGATACCTCGTCATCGGCAGCGACGGATCGGGAATTTTCTGGGTCGCTCGGGATTCCGCAAGCTACGGGGGCGCCTGCCGGCAGTCGCAGCCCCTCTCCCTGCGCACCGCGCTCTTAAAGGGCCCGCGTTCCCTGGTCGGACATCCCATCATCGCCATCCACGTGCCGCTGGGCTTTAGCCTCAAAGGCTCGCGCGCGGTGTTCCGCGCCCTGGGAAACGCGGTCTCGGATCCGGCCTACCAGAACCTCTACCCGGCCTTGGACGCCAAGACCGTGGAGGAAATCAAACAGGGGCTGGTCTCGGTGGATTTTTCCACCGCGGTTTTCGACCAAAGCAGCACGTATTCGGGCCCCAAGCCGCAAATCCAAACCGTCATCGATTTCGCCGCTAAAATTCCCGTGGAGGGCCTCATGAACGCCTCCGTTTTGGTGACCGAGAGCACGGTGGGCAACAAGACTTGGCGATGCCTGAGGGAAGCCGACGGCTCAAACCTGGCCGGCGCCTGCGCCTTAATGCCCCGAAAATTAATGGCCGAGACCGATTTGCTCCAGTTCGTCTCCTACGATCCGTCCGGAGACGGCCATCCATTTCTATTTGCCTACACCAAGCGGACGCCGCTCTGGGGCAACGAGCGCTGGGGGTTCAGCCTCGGCCCCGAGGGCCCCAAGGTCTTCCTGATGGACGCCATGGACATCCGTTGCCGGGAAGGCTTCTAAGCCCGCGCGTTCTAAGGGCCCGACGGCGCCGGCGGCTTGGGTTTTGGAGGCGCCAAGGTGAGGTACCAAGCAAACCGGCTAAAAAGGCCGTAGTACTTATCGAAGTTTTTCCTCAGGGCCCGGTAATGAATCAGGTAGTAGCCCTTCCCCGCTGGAATTAGAATCGTGCGGGTGCGATAAATCTTGGCGCCGCTCCCCACCAGGCTCGCGGAGGGGTAATCGTAACTGGTGTAGAGCACGGAATACGCCGTCCACGTCGAGAAATTGATTTTCGAGACCACGTGATCGTCCGTCGCGATTCCCGCGCCGCGCATGGCCTCTAAATAATCCGGAACCGGCTTGTACGCCGGATCCTCGGGGGAGACGTACGAGACGGCGACGGCGGCCTTCCCATGCTTTTTATTCCACTCCAAGCCGCCGGCAATCGGAACTGGGCCGCGCCAGCCCGGCAGCAAATCGTAGTAGGAGAAGGTGCCGGCATCGATAGGCGTCTCCAAGTGACGGTGGAAGAAATCCTTCCACAGCGGCGGCGGCGGGTTGCCGGTCTCTTCAAGCTCCTGCTCCGCCTCCGGCAGCCATAGCGTGCGGCTCAAATCCGCCGCCGCGCGGCGAAAAGCCGCGGCCTCGACCGGAGCGCCGACATCGCGCGCGGGCAGGCGCGACTCCATCAGGATCAAGGGTTTTTTCACGAAGGGAATGAGCCCCGGCAAATGCATGAGCGTGCGTGTGGACAGCTCGACGCCGTTCTCCCACTCAAACCAAATCAAGTTTTGGCCCATGAAAGACAGGCGGCCGGGTTTGACCTCCGTCGTCCAACTTTTAACGCTCTCCGGATTGAAGACCACCGCATCGCGCGCGCCCAAAAAATCATAAGACGCGGCCACGGGAACGTAGCGGCCTTGCGGAAGGTTAAGCGCATAGACGTAGCGTCCGGAATGGTAGTTGGAGGAAAATAAATGATCCATGTCGGGGCGGCCGTTGGGGCCCAGCTGCGCGAAGCTCACGCGGCTGGCGTAGTGGCTCAGGAAATAGGGAAAGTCATAGCCCCTTATTTTCAGGGACAAGACGATGCCGCCCGCGGTCATCGTGATGGGCTGCGCGGGCTTATTCCGAACGAAGAGTGGCGCGCAACCCGCGCACAACAGGAAAGCCGGAAAAAAAAGAGACGGAAGGGAACGGAAGAAACGGAGAGAAACAGAAGGGAACGAGCGCCCGCCGCCTTTCGCTTCTTTCCATCGCCTTCCGTTCACTCCGTTTCCTTCCGTTGCCGCTCCTGCTCCCACATCCGAAAGCCGCCCAGAAACGCGTTCTCATTGTCGCCCAGCCGAACGCCGGGCGGCAGGTCCTTAAGCTTTTTAGCGTTGCCGCCGCCCACCACGATGTCGTCGGCCTCAAGCGCGACCTTGAGCATGGACACGACCGCGAACGCGTGCTTGCGCCACTTCTTCTTGCCCAGACGCTCAAGCCCGCACCGCCCCAGGTAGTCCTCGTAGGTCTTTCCTTTTTTATACGGCAGGTGCGCGATCTCCATGGGTTCGATGAGACCGTTGACGATCATGGCCGAGCCCAGGCCCGTGCCCAAGCCCAAAAAGAGCATGCGCCCGCCCCGGTAGCTGCCCAGCGCCTGCATGGCCGCGTCGTTGATGAGCTTGACCGGGCGACCGAAGGCCTTGCGAAAATCAAAACCCACCCAGCCCGGGCCGAGGTTGAACGGGTCGTGGATGGGCCGCCCGTGGACCAGCGGCCCGGGATAGCCGATGGAGACACGTCCGTAGTTCCAGTCCTTGGTCGCTTTCTTGACCTCGCGGATCATGCGCGCGGCGGTCATGAAGGTTCCGGAATCGATTTTGCGCGGCTCTTTTTGGCCCGTGGCCAGCACCTTGACGTGGGTCCCGCCCACATCGATGACCAGCACCGCAGAAGATCGGTCCGCCTGTATTTCATCCATAATTTCGGGGTTCCGTCGTTCTCTAGTTTATCATACCGATAGCCGGGAGACTAGATACCGGGAGACCCTGCGTCCGTCCCATTGCCCGCAAAGTAGTATAATGCGCGGGTCCGGCAATGGAAACCTACGACTTCGAAAAGCTCTCCCGCGAAATCGCGCTGAGCCGGGCCAAGGAATCCCCTGATTCGGCCGCCTTGGCTGCGCGCGCGGCCCGCGAGGTCATCGTCATCGCCGTCGAGGGCACGCGCTTTAGGCAGGAGCCGCGCACCACGGTCAAGGACGTCTGTCGCGGCGTGATGAGCGGGCTTCTCATCTCCGGAAAAAGGCTCCCCGATGGCGCGGTCGCCATCCTCCGGCAGATGGCCGAAATAGCCGACAAGGTCCACATCGATCCCATGGATTTAATGACCTGGGGGATGGAAGGCATCGCGAGCGTGGTCGTCGCCGCGAGCCGCGAGGAGCGCTCGGCCGTGGGCGGCGCCATCTCGGACGCGTTCATGGGCGCCGGAGAGGTCTTTCGCGCGCTCTGCGACGAGGCCGCCGCCAAGAAGCAGAAGCCCGGCTGAGGCCGCGCCGTTTTCGCCATGAAAATCGCCCTTTGCCAAATCGACACGACCATCGGCGATGTCGCGGGCAACGCCCGGCTCATCACGGAGTGGAGCCGCCGGGCCGAGCGCGCGGGCGCCGATTTGGCCGTTTTCCCGGAGCAGGCCTTGGGGGGATACCCGGCCCTGGATTTGTGGCAGCGCCCCGGCTTCGTGCTGGCCGCGCAACGCACCTTGAAGTCGCTCGCCCGCCAAAGCGGAAAAATGGGCATCCTGCTGGGCGCGCCCGTTCCCAACCCCGGCAAGAACGGCAGGCCCGTCTTGAACGCCGCCGTCCTGCTGCACAAAGGAAAAATCGCGGCCGTGCGCGCCAAGACGCTTTTACCCACCTACGACGTCTTCGATGAAACCCGCTATTTCGAACCGGCCCGCATCAACCCGCCGATTTCCTTCTTGGGCCGCAAAATCGGAGTGAGCGTCTGCGAGGATGCCTGGGCTCCCGCCCCGGGCGAAGGCCGGCCCTACCGCGAGAACCCCTTGAACCGCCAAGTTCGGCAGGGCGCGGAACTGCTCGTCAACATCTCCGCCTCGCCCTTCGAGCGGGATAAAACCCGGGCGCGCCGCAAAATCCTCTCCGCCCAGGCGCGCCGCGTTAAAAAACCGCTGCTTTACTGCAACTTGGTAGGAGGAAACGACGAGCTTATTTTCGACGGCGGCAGCATGGCTCTGAACGCGCGCGGTCGCCTGTTGGCGCAAGCCGGATTCTTCGAGCAGGATATGCTTCTCGTCGATCCTTTCGCGCCGACCGCGAAAAGCGCCGCCTTGTCCGCGCGAACGGATGAGGGCGACAGCATCAGTTCGGTCGCCGCTGCGCTCCGCCTGGGCATCCAGGACTACGCCGCCAAATGCGGGCTCAAGAAAGCTTTGTTGGGATTAAGCGGCGGCATCGACTCCGCGGTCGTCTGCGCGCTGGCCGTCCGAGCCCTCGGAAAAGCCAACGTGACGGCGGTCGCGATGCCCTCCATGTATTCCTCGGCCCAAAGCTTGACGGACGCCAAGGGCCTGGCCGCGAACCTGGGCATTCGCCTTTTGGAGATTCCTATCCAGGAAATTTTCGGCGCCTATCTTAAAACCGTGGGCCGGGCGCTGGGCCACAAGCTCTCCGATTTGGCCGAACAGAACATCCAAGCCCGCGTCCGCGGCGGCCTTTTGATGGCCCTGGCCAACCAGGACAACGCCCTGCTGCTCGCGACCGGGAACAAGTCCGAGCTCGCCGCAGGCTACTGCACGCTCTACGGCGACATGTGCGGCGGCTTGGGCGTGCTCGCCGACGCGACCAAGAAGACGGTCTACGAGCTCGCGCGCTGGCTGAACAAGGACAAGACAGTCATCCCGCAAAGCTCCATCGACAAGGCGCCCTCGGCCGAGCTCAAGTTCAACCAAAAGGATCAGGATGATTTGCCGCCCTACGATCAACTCGACGCCATCTTGACCGGCTATATCGAGGACCGGCGGGAACCAGACGCCATCGCGCGGCGGGGATTAAGCCGCGATCTTGTCCTTGACGTCTTGGGCCGCATCGACAGGGCCGAGCACAAACGCCGCCAAGCGCCGCCGGGATTGAGAATTTCCAAGAAGGCCTTCGGCATCGGGCGGCGCATGCCCGTGGCCCGCGGCGATTACCGGAAAGCGGCCTAGCGGGCGGCCGCGGCGGGCTGGATCTCGGAAAGGTCGGCCGCTTCCTTAAATAAACCGACCAAGCGGGATAAAAGCGCCAAACGCGCGCGGCGCGCAGCCGGGTCCTCCGCCATCACCATCACATCGTCGAAGAACTTGTCCAGCGCGGGCTTGATGCCGACCAAAATCCTCAAGCCCGCCTCGTAATCGCGCTTGGCGAACTCGCCGTGCGCCAAATCCTCGGCTCGTTCCAGAGCCGCGCATAAGTCTTTTTCGGCAGGCTCGGACAAGGCCGCTTCGTCCAGCGAGATTTCACCGTTGGCGCAGGCCCCGGCCGCGGCCTGCTTCAAAATATTTGACGCGCGCTTGAAGGCCGCGGAGAGCGCGTCAAAGTCCGGGTGGCGGCGGATGGAGGCCAGCGCCGCCAGGCGCAGCAAAGCGCGAGGAACGTCCTCCAAAGCACCCCGGCGCACCGCGCGGATTTCGTCCACCCGGTAGCCCATTTCCTCGAAGAATGACTGCGCCCGGCCCCACAAAAACTCGGTGATTTTTCCGGCCGCGGCGCGCTTTGACTTCTCGTCGAGGGTCAAGGGCTGCAGTTCCAGCGCCCAAAGAGCCAGTTCCTCCGCGTTGAACGGAAACTGCTTTTCCAGCAGGATGCGCAAAAGGCCCAGGGCGTGGCGGCGCAGCGCGTAGGGATCGGCCTTCCCCGTGGGCTCCAAGCCCAGGGCGAAGCACCCCGCCAAGCTGTCCAACTTCGCGGCCAGGGAGACCACGGCGCCTTCTTCCGTCGCCGGGATGGGCGCCTTGCCGAAGAGGGGAAAATAGAACTGCTCCAGGCCCAGGGCGACCCGCTCATCCAAACCTTCCTTGCGCGCGTAGACGCCGCCCATGGCGCCCTGCAGCTCCGGAAATTCCTTGACCACCTCGCAGACCAAGTCCGCATAGCACAGCCGTGCGATGTCCTCCACGGCTTTTTCGTTGACGGGCCGCTCGGAGCGCAAGAGCCCGCAGAGCTTCTCCGAAAGCGCCCGCACGCGCTCGGCCTTCTGCGCCATGCTGCCCAAATCTTTCTGATAGCCCAGGGCCTCAAGGCCTGGAAGCTTGGCGGCCAAGGGCGCGCGCAGATCGCGCTCGAAGAAAAACACCGCGTCCGAGAGCCGCGCAGCAAGCACGCGCTGGTAGCCTTCCCGCACCAGGGCTTGGCCCTCCGAAATGCCGTCGCGCACGCCCACGAAGGCGGCCTTTAAGCTTCCATCCTTGCCGCTGACCGTAAAAAATTTGAGCTGTTTTTTCAGCACCATAGCTAGAAGCGCGGGGGGCAGGCTGAGAAATTCTTCCTTGAAGGTTCCGGAGACGGGAACCGGATGTTCGGTCATGCAGACGGTCTCGTCGATGAGCTCCTCATCCAAGTCAACCCGCGCGCCCAAATGCCGAGCGGTCTGCTCGAGCTTCTTGAGCAGGCAGTCCTTGCGGTCCGCCAAATCCGCCTGGACCAGAAGCATGCCCAAAGTCCGAGGGTAGGCCGAGGCGTCCCGCAGCGTCGCGGGCTTCTTGCCCTCGGAGGCCAAGGTTCCGATAAGCCGTCCGCTTTTAATGTCCGCGACGCGGAAAGACACCACTTTGCCGCCCAGCAACGCGGCGACGCGGCGGATGGGCCTGGCAAAGCGCATCCGCGAAGGCTCCCACTCCATCGATTTGGGAAATTCAAGCGACGCGATCAGGCCCGGCAGAACTTGCGCCAGGATATCCTCGGCCTTGCGGCCGGGCAGGACGATTTTAGCCGCGAGGAACTCTCCCTTGGGCGTCGAGGCCGTCTGCAAATCCTCCGGTTTGAGGCCGTGCTTGCCGGCGAACCCTGCGGCCTCCCGCGTCCAGGAGCCGTCCGTATTTTTCCAACGCGCGACCGGCGGACCCTGCACGGTCTTGCTCAGCGTTTCGGATTTATCCGCGAGTCCGCGGACCAGAACGGCTAGGCGGCGCGGCGTACCGTAGCGCGAGATGGACTCGAAAGTCAGGCGGTTCTCGGCCAGAGCAGCCTCAATCTTTTCGGCCAGTTGATCTAATCCCGGGCGCAGGAAGCGCGCGGGCAGGGACTCGACGCCTATTTCAAGAAGAAAATCCTTACCGGGCCGCAACATCATTTCCCTTTAATGCCGACCATGACTGCCGCGGCGCCTTCTGCTTTAGGGGCCCCTTCTCCCAAATAGGCACTGATGACCTGCCGCGCCAAGCCCCGTACTCGCGCGATGTGGCGCGCGCGTTGGGACACGGACAGGGCGCCTCGGGCGTCAAGCATGTTGAAGGCGTGCGAGGCCTTTAAGACGCAGTCGTAGGCCGGCAGCACCAGGCCCAGGCCCACCAGGCGCGCGCATTCTTTTTCCGCATCGTCGAAATGACGCGACAATATCTCGGGGTCCGAGTGCTCGAAATAGTAGCGGGAATACTCACGCTCCTGACGCAGGTGCAAATCGCCGTAGGTGTTCTTGCCGCCGTACTCCAAATCGTAGACGTTGTCCTTTTTCTGCAGGTACATCGCGATGCGCTCGAGCCCGTAGGTGATTTCGACGCTGACCGGATGAAGCGGCAGCGAGCCCATCTGCTGAAAATAGGTGAACTGCGTGATTTCCATGGCGTCGAGCCAGACTTCCCAGCCCAGGCCCGAGGCGCCCAAGGTCGGCGATTCCCAGTCATCCTCGATCCAGCGTAAATCGTGCTTTTTGGGGTCCAGCCCCAGGGCCTTTAAGGACTTCAAGTAGTCGTCCATGACGCTGGGCGGCACGGGCTTGAGCAGAACCTGGAACTGGTAGTACTTGCCCAAGCGGTTGGGGTTGTCGCCGTAGCGTCCGTCGGCCGGACGGCGGCAGGGCTCGACGTAAGCCACGGAGGTCGGTTCGGGGCCTAGGGCGCCGAAAAAAGTCGCCGGGTTGAACGTTCCCGCGCCTTTTTCCATATCGTAGGGCTGGATGATGGAGCAGCCGCGCTTGGACCAAAAGCGCTGCAACTCCGCGACAATCTCCTGGAAGCTCAGCACGGCAGCGCCTCCGCGCGCCACTCGCGCAGCGCGCCGGGGCAGCGCAGCTTGCGGCCCCCGTAGTCTTCCAGGCGCTCGGCCACCGCGCTGCCCAGCTGGTCGGCCAAATGCGACGGGTGGGACAGGCCGCCCAGAACGTCCATCTCCGTTTCGCGCAGCTGGATTTGAAGCGTTTCGTCCATGGCGAAGCCGTCCGCCGGACCCTGGCCGGTCAATTCCAAAAGTTGCAGGCCGTAGACGGGTAAAAGCCAGGGCGATGTTCCTTTTTCCAGTGCCTGAAGGGCGGAGACGATGAGCTCGTACTTGGAGGGGTTGGGCATCCGCTCGGAGGTGGCTTGGTTTAGCATCTCGCAAAAGGAAAACGCGGTGAGCATGCGCTCGTAGTTGGTTCGCACGCTCGGGAAGCTGGAGATGAGCTGCCCTCCGATGATCTTGGCGAGATCCGAACGGTAGCCCATGTGGAGCCTGAATTCGGCCCAGACGAAAGGCTCGCACAACGCCTTCATTTTCCGGCCGGGCTTATTGACGCCGACACAGCGCGCGCGCACCTTCCCGAACTCCTCGGTATAGACGGAAATAAGCTTGTCCGCCTCGCCCCAATTCTGGCGGGAGAGCACCACGGCACGGCTGTTGACGATCACGCCCGGCTCTCGGCGTCAGGCACGCCTGACGAGGCCGGGCCCGTCCGGCGCCCCGAACTTCCAGAGTCCTTTTGTTCGGGACGTCCAAAACCCGCGGACTCTGGATATTTTGGACGCAACAACAGGTCCAGCATGCGATCGTAGTGCCGGCGCGGCAGCTCGGTGAAGGCCTTGCGCGCCGCGGGCGCAAGGGGTTCGATCAGGGGCGCGATGGAAGCGGGGGAAAATCCGGAAAAAAGAAAATACTGTTCCTCGAAGGGCAGAAGCTCGTAGAGCCCGACGGCGTGGTCGGGGCTGAGCAGCTTGAAGGCCGCGAGCTTGGTCATGGGCTTCAAAGAAGCCCATGCCTGGGCGAGTTCGGGGAGCGCACCGGCGTTGAGCTCCCGCGCCAGTCCAGGAAAGCGCTTCTCCAAAACGGATGCCTCGATATTCCCGGCGCGGATATTTTCAGCGGACACCCCCGGATTTTATCAACAAAACGGGCAAACTGCCAATGCTGCTCGGCGGGCGTCCTAGCGCCCTTCTTTAAGCTTGTTCAGCTTGGCTTTTTCCCTCCGCATGGCCTTGCCGAGCGCCGCTTGCGCCGCGCCCGTGTCGATTTTGATCTTTTTCTTGAGCGCGCGGTCCTTCTTTAGGAGCCGCAGCGCCAGCCGCAGCTTCGCGTTGCGCGGTTTTATTTTTCCGGCCGCGCGCCACTCGCGTTCCGCGCCGCGGTCGTCTCCGTTCTGAAAATCGGCGAAGCCCTCCAGGAAATGGCGCTCGTAGGCGTTCGGCGCGGCGATTCCCGGCTGCCAGAAACGGTCGACGAAGATGGAATCGACGGTCTTGACGGGCGTGCTCGCCGAAATGGAGAAGATCCCCGGACTACCCTCGATGCGCCCGCGCAGGTAGTCCGGGTTTCCCATGAGACCCAAGTAGTAGAAGCCTCGTCCGAGATTTTGGAAACGGAAGCGGCCGTGCGCGCCCGGGAAGGCGCTTTGGCTCAAAACCCCGTTGCCGCCCCGCGCCCCCGAAGTGCTGACCGCCAGCAGGAAAAGCCCGACCATCAGCGACCGAGCCGGCCGCCCGTCGACGAAAACGTGCCCTTTGACCTCGCCGCTCTGGAAATCCTGGATCGGGTCGGTCGTCACTTTCTCTTCGTAGATGGGCCAGAGGTTGTCCACCTTGGAAATCCAGTATCCCGCGTTGCCCTGATCGCCGAAGCGCGCGTAGGCCTTCTCGAAGGCCTCGAAGATGCGCTGCGAACGGGTCACGTCCTCGAAGCCCCGATGCCGCGGCGTCGCCAAATCGTCCAGGGCGCGCAAGTCCTCGTAGCGGGTCTGGTCCAGCGAGCCCGCGCGGATGAGCGCCAGGGCGCCCAGGTAATCGGGCGCGACCCGGCCGGGATAGGCCAAGGACGCCGCCTTCAAGGCCATGTCCGGATCCCACCAATCAAGCCATCCCTTGCGCAGCGCGTCCAAAGCCCGCGACGCGAAAACGGAGCGGTAGCGACGCAGGCGAAGATAATCGTAGAGCTTCCACAAGTCGCGCACATCCACGCTCACGCCGTCCTCGGCCAGCGGATGCAGCGCCTCGAAGCGATAGGGCCGCGCGCCCGCGGGGCGCAGCCAGGCGATGTTGACCTTTTCCGCTTGAGCCTGGGCCGGAATTTGCGCGGCTTGGGCCAAGTCGCGCGGACCGTAGCCCCAGGCGCTGCGCAGCCGCCAAAGAAAAAACCGCGCCGGCAGCCACCAAAGCAGGAGGATCAGGGCCAGGGCCCAGAAACGGACGGGGCGCGCCTCCTCGTGGAGCAGGGCCGCGGCGACCAGCACGAAGGACGCGGCCAAGGCGACGGGCAGGGCCGCCCAGGCAAACGAGCCGCAGAACCACCCCAGCATTTTCCAAGCCGTGGCGACGGAGACCCAAGAGTAGGCCAGGTAGCCCAGGAGGGAAAAAATCAGGCCGAAGAAAAACCCGCGTTCAAAGAACCGCAGGCGCGAAAGCGGGCCGCCGGCGCCGATGTTCAAAAAAACAGCCGCGCTGAAGAGCGCCAAAAAAAGCGCGGGCCAAAGAGCGGCCGCCGCGCGCAGCGGCGGGGGGAATTCTCCCGGCGGCAAGGCCCTTTGAACGCCGAGCCAGCCCAGTTCCAGGCGGCACAAGACCGCGAGCAAGCCCAGGCCCAGGACGAAGCGGAAAACCGAGTCACGCCGCTCCTTGTCGCGCAGCAGATAAAAAATGGCGGCCGCCGCGGCCAGAGAGAGCGCGAGGTTTAGAAGTTCCGGGGCCGTCACTCGTCCTCGCCCTGGAGTTTGGCGACGACGGAGAAATCCTCCAAGGTTGTCACGTCCCCGGCGACTTTATTGCCCGCGGAAATTTCCCGCAGGAGGCGGCGCATGATTTTGCCCGAGCGCGTCTTGGGCAAGGCCTCGGTGAAGCGGATTTCCGCGGGCCGCGCGATGGGACCGATCGTCTTGGCCACGTGCCCGCGCAACTCCTCTTTAAGCGCGTCGTTGGGCGTCCGGTTTCCGGTCAAAGTCACGAAGGCCGAGATGGACTGGCCGGTAATTTCATCCGGGCGGCCCACCACCGCGGCCTCGGCCACGGCGGGATGGCTCACCAGCGCGGACTCGACCTCCATGGTGGAGAGCCGGTGCCCCGAAACATTGACCACGTCATCGATGCGGCCCAGGACCCAAAAGTATCCGTCCTTGTCCTTGCGCGCCCCGTCTCCGGTGAAGTAAATGCCGGGGATCTGGCTGAAGTATTGGCTCTCGTAGCGCTTGGGGTCACCGTAAATCGTGCGCAGCATGGATGGCCAGGGTCGTTTGATGACCAGATAGCCGCCCGAACCGGCGGGAACGGGGCGCCCGCTCCTGTCGACCACGTCCGCTTCGATGCCGGGCAGGGGCAAAGTGGCCGAGCCGGGCTTCGTGGGCGTGGCGCCCGGCAAGGGAGAAATCAAAATGGCGCCGGTCTCGGTCTGCCACCAAGTGTCCACGATGGGGCAGCGCCCGCCGCCGATGACCTTGTGGTACCACCGCCAAGCCTCGGGGTTGATGGGCTCGCCCACGCTGCCCAGAAGCCGCAGCGAGGACAAATCGTGCTTGGCCGGCCATTCCGAGCCGTGACGCATGAAGGTGCGAATCGCGGTGGGCGCGGTGTAAAGGACGGTGACCTTGTGCCGCTCGATGAGAGCCCAGAAGCGATCCGGCTCGGGATGCAGCGGCGCGCCTTCGTACATCAAGACCGTGGCGCCCTCGGCCAGCGGTCCGTAGACCACGTAGGAATGCCCGGTCACCCAGCCGATGTCCGCGGTACACCAGTAAACATCCTCATCGCGCAGATCGAAGACCAAGCGCGTCGTGAGCGCGGCCTGGGTCAGGTAGCCGCCCGTGGTGTGCAAAACGCCCTTGGGCTTTCCGGTGGAGCCCGAGGTGTAGAGAATGAACAAGGGTTGCTCGCTGTCGAAAGCCTCGGCGGGGCAGCACTCGCTTTCCTCGGCCAGGGCCTCGTGCCACCAAAAATCGCGGCCCTTTTTCCAGGAAACCTGATTGCCGGCGCGCTTTAGGACCAGCACGGCGGACACGCCGGGCGCGGATTCCAAGGCCTCGTCCGCGGTCTTCTTTAAGGGGATGATCTCGCCTTTGCGGAACGCGCCGTCGGCGGTGATGAGCACCTTGGCCTGCGAATCGTTGACGCGCTCGGACAATGCCTGCGCGGAAAATCCTGCGAAGACCACATTGTGCGCGGCGCCCAGGCGGCTTACGGCCAGCATGGCCACCGCGGCTTCCGGAACCATGGGCATGTAGATGGCCACGCGGTCTCCCCTCTTGACGCCCAGGCTCCTCAAGGCGTTGGCGCAGCGGCAGACCTCCAAGTAGAGCTGCTGGTAGGTGAGCGTGCGCACCTCGCCCGGCTCCGACTCCCAGATGATCGCGGCCTTGTTGCGCCGCGGACCGAAGAGGTGCCGATCGAGGCAGTTGGCCGACGCGTTCAAGCGCCCGCCCACAAACCACTTGGCGAACGGCGGCTTCCACGTCAAAACTTTTTTCCAGGGCTTGGCCCAGGACAGGGACTTAGCCGCCTCGGCCCAGAATTTTTCCGGGCCGCGCCGCGCCTGGGCGGACATGGATTTCAAGGCCGCGGCGCTCTTGACGCGCGCGCGCTTGGAGAATTCGGGCGCGGGCTTGTAGAATTTTTTCTCCCTGAGCAAAACCTCGATGTTTTTTTCAGCCTGATTTTTCTCATTCATGGAGCAAATTGTAATGCTTTTTTGTATAATAGTCGAGCGCATAAGGCGCGCCGTTTTTCCCGAGCATTGCCTCGGCAATTCCGGATCACTGGAGCGACACCGTGCTGCCGACATACCGACCTCATAAGAAAAAGCGCCACCGCAAAATTGGATTTTTGGCCCGCATGGCCACGCCGGGGGGCAAAAACGTCCTCCGTCGCCGCAGAAAGAAAGGCCGGCACACCCTCATCGTCGCTTGATGCCGGGCTTTGCGTTCGGGAGACGCGCCCGGTTGGACGCGCCTCTTGGATACCGCCGGGTCTTCTCGCAGGGACGGCGCGTTTCCGCGCACCGGCTGCTGCTTTGGCACCGCAAGCGCGAGGATGCCGCTTGCCTCGCGGCAAGCGGTGCTGGGCCGCATAGGGAAAGTGCTCGGCCCGGCGCCGCCGTTTCTGGCGCGCGCCTGGGGCTTTCCGTGGGCGCAAAAATCGGCAACGCCGTGGCGCGCAACCGCTTGAAGCGCCTGGTGCGCGAGACTTTCCGCCTGCACCGCGGCCGGTTGGACGCCCGGGAGGACCTTGTTGTCTGCCTGCGGCCGGGCTGCCGTTGGAAAAACCGCGCCGCCGCGGAAAAAGACCTGCTCGATCTGTGGAAGAAGGCGGGGATTTTGTCCTCATGAAAAAAGCCTGCCTTTTCCTCATCGAAGGCTACCAGACCCTCTTTCGTCCCGCGATGAGCCCGCGCTGCCGTTTTTTGCCCACCTGCTCGGACTATGCGCATGAAGCGATTGACCGCCACGGCGTCTTAAAAGGCGTTGCACTGAGCGTGTGGCGGCTCCTAAAATGCCATCCGCTGCGCGCGGGCGGCCTCGACCCCGTACCTGAGATGACCCGCCATGGATAAAAATTTATTCCTCGCCGTCGCCCTGTCGGTCGGCGTCTACGCGTTGTGGTTCGGCGTAATCGAAAAGAAAGTCGAGCCGCCCGCCAAGCCCGCCGCCGAGGCGGCGATCTCGCCCGAGGCCGCCGCGCCCGCAGAAGAGGCCTCAGCGCTGGCGACGCCCATCCAGGCCAAGCGCGAGCGCGTCGCCCTGTCCAAGCCCATCAAGTTCGGCGGCGCCTTGATTCGCGTCGCGTCCCCGGGCGCGGGCCTGGTCAGCTACCAGTACGAGGACAAGACCGGTCCCATCGAGCTCTCGGAAAACTCGCCGCGCCTGCCGGGATTTCTTTCCACCTGGCCCAGCGCGGAATTTCACCCCGTGAAAAATGATCCGTTCTCCTACTCGGCGCGGCTGCCGGACGGCGCCGCGATCACAAAAACTTTCGTCCCGGGCACGAAGAAAAACCTGCCCGAACTAGACATCGCGATTTCCAATCCCACCGGTCGCGCCGTCGAAAGCGCGCCTTGGACGCTCTCCATAGGCCCGGGCCTGAACACCGTCCCGGACGAGCAGAAGGAAAACCACAAGGTCTGGAGGGCGCTGGGGCTCTTGGAACCCAAGCCGGGCTTAAACGGCAAGCTCGAGGTTTTCAAAAAGCCGCAAAGCTCATCGGAGGATTTCCGCTGGGTGGGCGTGGACAACCGCTATTTCCTGGCCGCCGTGGTTCCGCCGGCGGGGTGCTTTGGCTCCGTCGCCTCCGGCCTGCCGCCCGAGGTGACCTTGAACGCCCCGGCCGCGCTTTTGGCCCCGCACGCGAGCAAGACCTGGAAGATTCCCTTCTACATCGGGCCCAAGGGCATGATTTGGCTCTCGCACTTCCATCTGGGGCTGGAGCGCTCGATCAGCTTCGGGTTTTTCTCCACGCTGGGACGCGCCATGATGCGCGCGCTCTACTGGCTCAACCGCTTCACCGGCAATTGGGGCTGGTCCATCATCGTCTTGACCATCCTCATCCAGTTGGTTTTGATGCCGCTCTCCTACAAGAGCTACAAGTCCATGACCGCGATGAAGAAGCTCCAGCCCGAGATCACGCGGCTGCAGCAAATCTACGCCAAGGACGCCAAGAAGCTCAACGAGCAGACCATGGCGGTCTACAAGAAGCACGGCGTGCACCCGGCCAGCGGATGCCTGCCCATGCTCGTGCAGTTCCCTATTTTTTTCGCGCTCTTCTACGCGCTGCGCGGGGCCTGGGAGCTTCACGGCGCCGGCTGGATTTTCTGGATCACGGATCTTTCCGCGAAGGACCCCTACTACGTCCTGCCCTTGGTCATGGGCGCGGTCATGTTTTTCCAGAACAAGCTCAACCCCATGTCCTCGGACCCGATGCAGGCCAAGATGATGACCTGGATGCCCATTATCTTCACCTTCATGTTCCTGTATTTCCCGTCGGGGCTGGTGCTCTATTACCTGACGTCGAATTTATGCACGCTGATCACGCAGGCCGCGTTTAAGAAGAGGCTCAACGCTCGGATGGCTTAAGCCCGCGGCGAACGCGGTTTTCAAAGGAGGCACCATGCAAGAAATAGAATGCGAAGGCAAAACAGTTTCGGAGGCCGTGGAAACGGCGCTAAAGCAGCTGGGATTGCGGCGCGAGCAGGTGGAGGTCAAGATCATCCAGGAAGCCAAGCCGGGATTCATGGGCTTTGGCGCCAAGCCGGCCAGGGTCAAGGTCGGCGAAAAGAGGTGGGGGGACCGCGAAGCGCCCCAAGTATCCGCGGTGCCGACAGCGGCTAAACGCACAGAGACCCGCAGCGGCTCCAACGGCCGCGGATCGTCGGCGCAAACCGGGACTAGGCGCGCGCCGCGCGAGAGCCGCGAAAATCGGCCCGCGCCGGAAAAGCCCGCCCGGACTCAAGCGCCTCGGCCGCAGCCGGTCAAGGCGCAGGCCGAACAGGCCCCCGCGACCCCGCCCGATGCCGCTGAAAAAGAGCGCATCTCCAAAACCATCACGCAGCTCTTGGTTCTCATGGACTGCGGCCAAACCCAGGTCGAAATCGCCTGGGAGGAAAAACAGGAGCGCTTGAAGGCCCGCATCACCGGCACGGACGGCGAGCGGCTCTTGGCCGAGGACGGCCGGACCTTGGAGGCGCTGCAGACCGTCGCCAATCTGGTCCTCATCCGCCGCGATTCGGGCCTTCCGCGCACGCCGGTCCAAATAGACGCCTTGGGCTGGCGCGAGAAAAAGGAGCAAGACATCCTCGCGCGCATCGAGGCCGCCGTGTCCGAGGTCAAGAGCACGGGCAAGCCCTATCGTCTTGAGCCCATGGACGCGGCCACGCGACGCGTCATCCACAAACAACTCGCCGATCATCCGGACATCGTTACCGGATCCGAGGGCGAGGGCTCCTGGCGCAAAATCGTCATCCGGCCCAGAAAAAGCTGATCATGGCCCGGCCGCGCTGGCGGTCTCAGACCGGGATGCTCCGTTGAAAAAAACGAGAGTCGCGCTGGTGGCCATGCCGTGGACCACTCCGGATATTCCGCCGCTGGGAATCGCCGTTCTCAAAAGCTATCTGGCCGCGCGCGGCGTCGAAGCGGACTGCTTTTATTTCAACGTGCGCTTTTTCAAGTGGGCCGGCGCCTTGACCGACACGCTCTCCGTCGCGCCCTACGGGCTCCTGGCCGAGTGGCTGTTCTCCTACCACCTCTTCGGGCCGGGGGGGCTGCGGGAGCAGAAAGAGGAATTGGAAGACGTCTGCTCCGACCCGGCCTTTCGGGACTGCGCGGCGGAACTGCCTTTCGGGAGGCTTGAAAAGCTCCTGCACGAGGACATCCCCGATTTCCTGGACCGCTGCCTTGACGGCGTCGATTGGGAACGCTACCGATTAATCGGCTTTAGCAGCATGTTCCATAATCACGCGGCGTCCCTGGCCCTCTCCAAGCGCATCAAGGACAAGCACCCGAATATCCCCATCGCCTTCGGCGGCGCGAACGTCGAAGGAGCGATGGGAAGGGCGACGATGAAGGCCTGCGAATGGATCGACTATGTGATCGATGGAGAAGGAGAGGAAGCCTTTTCCCGCCTGGTTTCAAACCTCGAGGCCGGCGGGCGCTCCCAAGAGGAAATCCCGCGCTTGTCGTTCAGGAGCCAGACGGGAATACGAACTTGCTCCGCGCCCGCGAACCCCATCGGCATGGAGCAGGTTCCTCCGCCCGACCACGACGACTATTTCGAGGAGATCAAAAACTCCGGCCTGGCCGAAATCGTCATCCCGCGCGCCACTTTCGAAGCCTCCCGCGGCTGCTGGTGGGGGCAAAAACAGCACTGCACCTTTTGCGGGCTCAACGGGCAAGCTATGGCCTACCGGGCCAAATCCGCGCGCAAAGTGGCGGACGAAATACTCATGCTTCACCGCAAGCACAAGGTCCATAAGCTCTTCGCGTGCGACAACATCCTGGGGATGGAGCACCTGCGCGAATTGATCCCGATTTTGAAAAGAACGCGCGAGGAAAAGGGCCTGGACTGGCAGATATTTTTCGAAATCAAGTCCAACCTGAAGCCGGAGCACATCAAGGCGCTGGGCGAAGCCGGAATCGGCGTGGTGCAGCCGGGCATCGAAAGCCTGAGCACGCCCATCCTGAGCCTCATGCGCAAGGGCGTCACGGCCATTCAAAACATCCAGACGCTAAAGGCCGGGACCGGCAGGATCAATTTGGTGTGGGGATTCATCTGGGGATTTCCCGGCGAGGACCCCGAGGAATACGCCAAGATGCGGCAGACCATCTTGTCCTTGACGCACCTTTTCCCCGCGTCCTATGCGCACCATATCCGCATCGATCGCTTCAGCCCCTACTATTTCGACTGGGAAAAGTTCGGCATCGCGAAGCCGGAGCCGGCGCCCGCGCACAAGTTTATCTACCCGTCTCCGCGCTTCGACCTGGACGAGATCGCGTATTTCTTCGAAACCAAGCGCCGCCCCGGAGCGCCTTCGCCGGCCGTCTACGCGCAAGCGGCAATCGCTCCGATGGTGAAATTCTGGCAGGAAATTTACAATAAAAACTATTTCGCCTTCAGGAAAGGTGACGGCTTCATGGACCTCTATGATTCCAGGCCGTTCGCCGCGGACCGCGGGCCGCGCCATAAGCAATACTCGCTCGAGGGCTTGGACGCCGCGATTTTCGAATCGTGCGGTGAAATCAGGAGATTCGGCGACATCATGGGTTTTTGCCGGAAGGAGCGCCCGGACTGCAGCGAAAAAGACGTCCGGCGCAGACTAGACGGCATGGCGGCCAAACGCTGGATATTCGAGGAGAACGGCGCCTATTTGGCGCTGGCCTTGCCGGTCGGCGCGCTTCCCGCCGCGCAAAAGATCGCCCTGGACAGGATGGTGACGGCCACGCATGTCCGGCACATGCCGCGCCTGCAGCACAAAAACGACGTGGAATTTGCAAAAACTCCCTAGTGGGAGCGGAAAACATCGATATGCCGCGCGGCCGCCCCTTCGTCACCTGCGTCATTCCCGCCTACAACAGGGCGCGCTTTTTGCCGCGGGCCATAGAGAGCGCCCTTGGGCAGGATTTCCCGGAATCCGAACGCGAAATCATCGTCGTGGATGACGGATCGACGGACGGGACGGCGCGGCTCTTGGCGCGCTACGGCGAAAAAATCCGCGTCATTCGGCAGGAAGAGAGCGGCCAGGGAGAATCCATCCGCCGCGGGATTTTGGCGGCGCGGGGAAAAATCATCGCCAACCTCGACGCCGACGACGCCTGGAAGCCGCGGAAACTGCGCCGGATATCGGATTTTTTCAGCCGGTTTCCGGATGTCGGCGAAGTCATCCACCGCGCCGAGCACGTCGACGAAGAGATGAACGTCCTGCGCGGGTTCTACCGCGAGGACGCGCTGCATAAAATCCGGATGCTGCCCAGGCGCGCGTCCGCGGCGGCGTTCGCGCGCCACGATATCGGTTCCCTCAAGCGCCTCGCCGCGGGATGCCCGCCGCAGCCGCCGGCTCGCTCCCTTCTCCTGATGCTCCTGCTTTGCGGCGGAAGCTCGTGGGCCGTGCGAAAATCGGCCGTGGCCGGGCGCTTGGCCGCGGCGCCGGTCCCCAAGCTTTCCGCCGATTTTTTCTACGCCTGCCTGGCCATGTTCCCGCGGCGCGCGGCCATTATTTGCCTCAATGAGCGCCTGTCTTTTTGGAGGCATTGGCCGCACGACGTCGGATTCGGAGGAAAGGGAAGCTATGAAATCCGCAAGACCAAGGCGCTGCTCGAATCCCTCGACTGTCTCCTCGCGCTTTTCCCGGAATCCGCGCCGCTCTCGGATTCCTTGCGCGAGATCAGAAAACATTATACGGCCAGAGTCATGCTCCTAAACCATGGAAGAAATTCTTGATTTCGGCATTCTAGGCGGGGGGTTCTGCGGCCTGCTGGCCGGCAACGAACTCCGAAAGCGCGGCCGCTCCTTTCTTATCCTGGAGAAGGAGGCGGAGGCCGGAGGCTTGGCGCGCACGCTCAAGCTCGAGGGCGCGCCGTGGGACACCGGACCCCATGCGATTTACAGCGCCAATGAGGAAGTCCTTGAGTTTTTTAAAGCGCTTCCCGTTAAATACCGTTCGCACGAGCGCAAGGTGCGCATCGTCCACCACGGCGCGGACGGGAAGATTTACGCCCTGCGCTATCCCTTCGAAAACGGCATCGGGGACTTGCCGCCGCGCGAAAGGGCGGACTGCCTGGAGGGCTACGTCGAAGCCCGCGTCAAGGGACGCCTGCGCTTTTCAAGCCTGCAGGACTGGATCGACAACGGCCTGGGCTACGGCATGGCGCGCCACTTCATGACTCCTTACAATGAAAAAGCGTGGAGCGTGCCTCCGGCGCGCATTTCCGCGGATCTCATCCGCAGGAAAATCGGGCCCGAGCCGATGCGGACGGTCATTGAATCGGCCGTCGGCATCCCGACGATCGGACGCGCCGTCCAGGCGGCATTTCTCTATCCTGACGGCGGAGTCGGCTCCATAGTCAAAGTCCTGGAAAAGCCGGTTTCAAGCGAGTTGATGCTTGGCGTCCCGGCAAGGCGCATTCGCAGGGAGCGGAGCTTCTACCGCGTCGAGACGCCCCGCGGGAGCTTTCGTTTTCGAAGCCTTATCTCCACCATTCCGCTCAAGACTTTTCTGCCGATGCAGCCCTTCGCGGGCGCGCGGAAAGGCGGGCGCTTTCTCGCCCACAACGACACTCTCTTCGTCAACATCGTCTTGAAGCCCGGCAGGCGATTCGCGAAATTCCACGACTGCCATTGGCTCTTCTTCGCCGGCCCGGAGATATTCCACCGGGTCACGATGGCGCACGCTTTCCACCCTTTGTCTCCGCACCACCTGAGCGCCGAGTTGACGTGGAAAAAACCGGTCAAGACAATGGCCGAGCCGGACATCCGCGGGCGCGTCATTCGCGACTTGATGGGCGTCGGCATCATCGGCGACGCCTCCGATGTCATGACGGCGCAAAGCCGCCTGGTCCCCTACACCTACCCCATCCCGACCATCGGCCTGGAGGGCCGCCTCCGGCGCCTGGAGCGGCGGTTCGAGCGCGCCGGCATATACCTCGTCGGGCGCAGCGGCCGCTGGGATTACCTGAACCTGGATCAAATCGTCGAGAAAGTTTGGTCCCTGATGGGCCGGATTTTTCCGCCGAGGCCCGCGTGACGGCCGAATCGCCGTATTTCTGCATGCTGCCGTGGACGCATCTCTATGTCCTGCCCTCCGGGGACGCGCGCCCGTGCTGCGAGTGGAGAGGCCCTTCCCTGGGAAACATCAAGACGTCCTCTCCCGATCGGCTGCGCAATGGAGAGGAGATGCTTCGCCTCCGCCGAAGCATGCTCGCGGGAATTCCCGTGGATGGGTGCTCCTCTTGCTACAAGTTCGAAAGCTACGGAAGCGAGGGCTCGCTCAGGAAATGGGCGAACAAGGAGTTCGCGGCCCTGAGGCCGGAGGCGCTGCGTGCCGGCCCCGGCGCCCTGCCGGAAAGCCTCCCGCTCCGCCACCTCATGATCGGCTTTTCCAACGCCTGCAACTTCCGCTGCCGCACCTGCTGCGCGGGCCTGAGCAGCGCGTGGTACGAGGACGGCATCCGGCTCGTGGAAAAAACGCTGGGGAAAATCGGCGGCGCCGCCGCGCGGGAATATTACTCCGGCCTGCGCTCCATCTCCGTGGACGGCCCGGAGTTCTGGTCGGCGTTCGAGGCCATGCTGCCCCGCTTGGACTCCATCCACTTCGTGGGCGGCGAGCCGCTCATCAGCAGGGAGCATTGCCGGGTCCTGCTGCGGCTCGTGGAGAAAAAAATGTTCCACGTGCGGCTCCTCTACAACACCAACTTTTCCGTCACGGCCTTCGCCGGCCGGGATTTTTTCAAGCTCTGGACGCGCTTTGAGAGCGTTTCCGTCTTCGCCAGCCTCGACGCCATGGAAGAGCGCGGCGAGTACATCCGCGAAGGGCAGGACTGGGCGAAAATCGTGTCGAACCGAAAGCGCATGCTCCGCGCCTGCCCGCGAGTCCGATTCGCCGTGGTCCCGACCCTGTCCATCCTCAACGCCCTGCATTTGCCCGATTTTCATAGGGACTGGATCGAAAAAGGATACGTCCCCATCCAGGAGTTCCTCGTGAACAACATTCTGCTGAGTCCCGCGCACTACCGCGCCCGTCTCTTGCCCCCGAACATCAAGCGCCGAACCATGGAAAAATACGCCGGACACGTCGGCTATTTGAGAAACCGCTATGGCGAAGGCGCCCGCTCCGCCTGCAGGAGTTTTGAGGCCGCGATTGCCGCCGTCTCCGAGGATGGAAGTCCCGCGGATTTGGAGAAATTCAAGGCCGTCACCGCGGCTCTGGATGAAATGCGCGGAAGGAGCTTCGCGAGAGTTTTCCCGGAACTGACTGGAATTTTTTGATGTGCCGATATGGATGAACTTCCCGGCGTTTCATACGATGGTTTCGCGAGCCGACGCGCCAAGATTCGCGCCACGCTGGTCGAGCTCTCGACTCCATTATTCGCGGGAGTGACCGGGCGCTGCCTGCGCAACTGGGCCTACCGAGACAAGGAGTTGAGCGATCGCTGCGAGATAGAAATAGCCGTCTTCAACCATCTTGATCCGGAAGATGCCGCCGTCGAGGCCATCCTGCGAAGCCATCCCAACCTTATCGGCATTTCGTGCTATCTCTGGAGCATCGGCAAAATCCGCCTCATCGTTTCCAAGATCAAAGAACGCCTCCCGACCGTGAAAATCGTCCTGGGCGGCCCGGAAGTCATGCATGAGCCGGGCAAAATCCTCACGGAGAATCCCGGCGCGGATTGGGTCGCCTGCGCCGAGGAAGGCGAGGAGGTCTTGCGCCTGCTGCTGCGCAGCCACGTGCTTGAAAAGCGCGACGTGAGCGAGGTCCCGGGCTTGGCGTGGCGGGGATGCGGAGGGGGGCATCCACGTCAATCCATCGCCGCCGTTCATCGACATGGAAGCGGCCCCGCGTGTTTACGCCGGCCGAGAGCCCGTTGAGGCCGCCCGGACAGTCGCAATTCTGGAGCTGTCCCGAGGCTGTCCGTTTACCTGCACGTTCTGCGATTGGGGAGATCGGAAGATGCGCCAAATCTCCCTCTCCAGAATCGAAGCCGAATTCTCGGCGCTCGCACCTCAAGTCCAGCGAATTAACCTGGCTGACTCGGACATCCTGATGAACCGAAAAAGGGGGCTGGACATCCTGCGCGCGTTCGTTAAAGCTTCGCACGGCACCGAGTGCCGGCTGGGCTTCAACACCAACCCGACGTTCCTCTCTTCTGGAATCATCGACGTCATCGCGGAATTCCCGTCCAAGTTCCAAATGGGGCTGGGCGTTCAAACGATAAACCAGAAAGTTCTCAAACGGATTGCCCGGCCTCTGAACCTGGAGCGCGTCGAGGCCAATCTGCGCGAGCTGCGCAAAAAAGCGCCTGAGGCCGTCTGCCGCATTCAGATGATTATCGGCCTGCCCGGGGACGATTACCAAGGAGTGCGGAGCAGCCTGGATTGGGCCTTGCGCGTTTGGCCGGAAGGCATACTGGTTTTTCCGCTCTTGGTCCTTCCCGGCTCGGCGCTGCGCGAGGAGGCCGACGGGCAGGGCTTGCGCTACTCCCCTTTGCCCATGTACCAAATCAAGGAAACCGCGGGCATGAGCCGGGGCGACATGGCCAAGGCCTTCGAGCTGAGCGCATATATCAGGTTCATGTCCTTCCCGTATTACCGCGACGCGGTCATCGGCGGCCGCGGCGCGAAAGAGCCTCTTGCCGCCATCGCGGCGCTGGAGCGATGGATCGATTTCCTGAAAAAAAGCGGATGCCCTCTGAGCGATGAGGAATCCGAGCGCAATCCGGTGGGAACCATCGATAGGTTCGTGGAGAACAAAGCCCTCGCCGCGGCGGCGACCTATTTGACGGCCAAATTCGCCGCGCGGCAACGCCAGCCCGCCGTCTGTTAGGATGCCGCTGAAGCAGATTGAAGTTCCGGATATTATTTCTGTATAATAAACGGCATTAGGCTGAGGGGGTGGGATTAAGCCATGGCAAGCGATAAGGATAAAAAGAAAAAGAAGCGTCCCTATGTTAAGCCGCTCCTTATCATTCATGGTTCATTGACGTTTTTAGCCACGCAGGCCGGCACGGCGTTGGCCACCCTGCCCTAGCCCCGCTTTAAGCCTATCGTCTTCATCCATTCGCCGTGCGGATTCTCCTGACGTCCGAATTTCATTACGACGACCCGACGGGAGAGTCGTCCTTGGCCGGGCTCGCGCGCGCCTACGCCGGCCTGGGCCACCAAATCGGCGTCGCGGCCAGGGCGTCCGCGCCCGCGCCGTTTTCCGCAGCCGGGGAATCGATGCCGTGGGGAAGCCTGTGGAAGTTGGGGACGGGCCGCCGCGGGTCCATGAGAGAAAAGGCCGCGGCTTTCCTTCAGTTGAGGAAAATCCTACGCGGTTTCAAGCCGGATTTTATCCACATGCACCTACTGCGCAGCCACCACCCCAAGAACCTCCTGACGCCCCTTTGGCTGCCGAGCGTTTTCTCGCGAGTTCCGATGGGGTTGACCCTGCACTCCTGGGATCACTCCACCGCGGAAACACCCTCCGCGCAAGCCCTGCCGTGGCTTTTTCTCCGCCCGGCCCTGCGGCGCGCGCGTTGGGTCGCGGCGATTTCGGACCCCATCGTGGAGGACATCAAGCGGGCAGGATTCGCCGCGGGAAATATCGCCGTCGTGCCTTCCGGCTACGACCCCGCGGAAATGGAAACGCCCGCGGATGGAGCCGCAGCCTCCGCGCGCCCGTTCATCCTCTGTCTGGCCCGATTGGCGCCATATAAAGGAGTAGACGTCTTATTGATGGCTTGGCGCGACGCCTGTGCCGCGCTCGGCGGCGTCGATTTGGTCCTATGCGGCCAGGACTTTTACGGCGGTTATTTTCAATCCATGGCCGAGAAATTGGGCGTGGCCCAAAGGACCTTTTTCCTGGGACGGCAGGACCGCAAGGAAGTCCTCAACCTCCTGAAAAACTGTCTCTACCTCGTTTTGCCCTCGCGCTACGAGCTTCTAGGCCTCGCGGCCATCGAGGCGATGGCGTGCGGCAAGGCGGTCCTGGCGACCGAGGTGGGGGGATTAAAGCGCGTCGTCGCCCACGAGAGCACCGGGCTTCTGGTGCCGCCCAAGGATCCCCGCGCCCTGGCAAAGGCCATCGTCCGCCTCGCGCAAGAGCCCGGCCTCAGGGACTCTCTGGGAAACGCCGGCCGCGCGCGGGCCCGCGAGTACAGGTGGGATCGTATCGCCGAGCGCTATCTCAACCTCCATTCCCAGGCGGCGGCGCGGCCGTGAAAATCTCCGTTCTGACTTATCGCGATTCCTCGTGGCCGAGCCTGCGGGAAATCATCCCCGCTCTGGAGCGAGCCTGGCGTCTTTGCGGCGCGCGATATTCCCATCAAGTCGACTTCGTCGCGACCCGCAAGGATTCGGGATGGGAGATCGCGCGGCGCGTCCTGAGCGCCGACGCCGTCGGCGTCCTATTCGCCACTCCCGCGATTTCCAGGGTGATGCACGGCCTTCGGCGCGCCGGAGTCCGCGTCCCCGCCGTCATCCACACCCACGGCGAGGGCACGGCCGGCGCGGCCAGGTTCGGCCCGCTCGCCGGCGCCTTCACTCGGCAGGATTCCTTTCTGTGCGCGAGCCGCGCCGAGGCCGCGTGCCTGCGCGCCTGCTTCCCGGGCGCCCGCGTCCGCGTCGCGCCGTTCCCGATGGGCGAAAAACCGCGCGCCCTGCGGCTCGCGCTTGAAGCTTCGAATCGGGCCTTCGCGGACGAGCCGCCGCCCTTGTTCTACATCGGAAGAATTTCGGAGCAGAAAAATTTGCACTCTCTGCTGTTCTCGCTCCGGCTGCTGCAAGAACGCCGTCCGGAATTGCCTTGGCGCCTCGAGGTGTACGGAGCGCCGGACCGCTGCGGGAACCCGAATATGGGATTTCGCTTCAACGATTATCCGGGATATCTTCAGGGGCTCTCGGAGCGGCTGGGCCTCGCGGAAAACATCCTGTGGCGGGGATGGCGATCCGCCTCCGCCGTGGAGGATGTCGCGGCGCGCAAGCGCCACGTGCTGGTTTCCCCGAGCCTTCACTCCGATGAGGATTTTGGAGTCTCCGCCTTCAAATCGCTGCTCTTCGGGCGCCGTGCCGTCTTGAGCGATTGGGGTGGGCACCGCGATTTCAAAACAAGCTTTCCCGGCCAAGTTTCGGCCGTCCGCGCCTACCGCTCCTCCACGGGGCCGTTCATCGCCGCCGGAGAACTCGCCGGCGCCTTGGGCGCAGCCATGACCCAAGCGCCCGGGTCCAACAAGGCGAAGCCCCGGCCTGAGTACGGCGCCCGAGCCTACGCCTCGGCCCTCAGGGACTGCCTGCGGGAGCTTGATTCGAGGTCTCCGAGGGCGCTGCACCCGAGCCAAGCCGCGGAACGCGTTTTAAGCCGGATGGAGCGCCTGCAAGGGACGCCGAACGGCCGCATTTTCGCCCGGATGCCGCCGGAATTTTATCCGCCAAGAGTTTTTGAAGGCTATGCCGACGCGGCCGCCGGGCCTTTCTTTCGTCGCTACGGCGCGCGGCAAGACTACCCCGCTAATCTCGTGAACCGCGCGCAGGATTTTGTGCTGGCGCCGTGGGCGAAGATTCTTAGGAACAAAATTCTCATCCGTGATCCGCGCCGAGGCGCGTTCTCCATCCCCAGGAGCGCGAAACCAGGGCGCGCGGCGGACGTGCGCACCGTTGAGGGCGAAATAGAGCGCCTCGGAGCAGACGAGGCCGCGCGCCTGATTGAAAACGGCTGGCTTTGCCGAACTTGAAATGAAGAAAACCGCCTTGAATCAAAAATACTGCATAGGCCTGAACAAGGGACTCCACCACGCCTCGGTTTGCCTCTCTCCGGTTGGCGGCCCCCCGGAGGAATCTCAGATTTTTCTCAAAGAGCGCTTCACGCGGATCAAAGGCGTGGGTTCTCCCATCGACGGGCTGCTCGCGATGCCCGAGGTGCTCGAAAGCGCGGACGAGGACGGCGCGCTCATCGCCGAATCTAGCTACGGGGAGCGCCCGGCTTTGGTCGAGGACGAGCTTGAACGAAAGACGGGATATTTTAAGCTCCTGGAAACGCTGGATTTGCGGAGAAAAGGGCTGCTCAAGTTTTTCTCGCGCTACAACCCGGAGGTGCGGTTTTTAAGCCACCACTACTGCCATGCCCGCGCCGCGGCCGCGCTCTCGCCTTACTCTAAAGCGCTTATCCTGGTCGCGGACGGCGTGGGGAGCAACGCCAAGATTTTTGATCCGGGACATCGCGAGATCTCCGGCTCTTTCGCCCCCGCCGAATGCCGCTATTCGCCGACGGGGGTCACCGCGGAAAGCGTCACGGTCTACTTGCAGGAGCGGTCCCAGCTCCGGTGCGTGCACAAGGAATGGCAGCAAATAACGAAATCAGGCCTCAAACCCAAGAGCGACGGCCTGGGCGCCCTTTACGCCTGGGCGGCCAGCTATATTTTCAACTCGGGGCTCGCTTCCGGCAAGGTCATGGGCTTGGCCGCCTACGGGACGCCGGCCAAAATAAAAAACCGCGCGGATTTTTTCGAACGCCTGGGCTGGGACAAGTCGTTCAAGGGAGTCAGCAAGGAGGAGTGGGAGCAAGACGGCAAGTTCCGCTTCTACGCGGACGCGGCCGCGTCCGTGCAAAGCCATTTCGAGGAATCGCTGCTGATCCTAATTCGAAAAATGAAGGACGCGTTTCCCGATGTCGGCAATCTTATCCTGACCGGAGGCTGCGCCTTGAACTGCGTGGCCAACATGAAGGCGTTCGACAAAGGGCTTTTTTCATCGATTTACGTTCCGCCCTTCCCCGGCGACGAGTCGATCTCCTTCGGAGCGGCGCAAGCCTTGCGGGCGGACGTCCTGGGCTCGCACTGGGCGCCCCTCGCATGGGAGAGGCAAGTTCCGAATTTCGGGCCCGAACAGTCGGCGCCGACTCCCGCGGCAATCAAGGCCGCCTTCAAGGGAATGCCCGCGCGGGAGTTGGGCGATCCGGCGGACGCGGCGGCCCGATTGCTGGCCAAGGGAAAAATCGTGGGGTGGTTCCAGGGTCGCAGCGAATCGGGGCCGCGCGCCTTGGGCTGCCGGAGCATTCTGGCCGCGCCGGGAACGAAGGGACTCCGCGACGATTTAAATCGTAGAATCAAGAAGCGGGAATCGTTCAGGCCCTACGGCTGCTCCGTTTTATGGGAGCGCGCCCACGAGTACTTCGCGGCGCCCAGGGGCTTCGAGAGCCCGTTCATGTCCTTCGCGCCCGCCATTCGGGCGCCTTGGCGGGAGGCCTTATCCGAGGTGGCGCATATTGATGGAACGAGCCGGATCCAAACCGTGAGGGCGGAGCAAAATCCGCTCTTTCACCGCCTCATCGAAAAATTCGGGCTCCGCGCAGGAACCCACTGCGTTCTGAACACGAGTCTCAACGTCGCAGGGGAACCTCTCGCCGAGACCCTCGCCGACTTGCGCCGTTTTTTCGAGAGCGCGCCCGTCGACTGCGTAATCGCGGGAAACATTCTGATACAAAGGGCATGATTTCGGGGCGCGGCCGATGAAAATCTCGCAGGAAGCGGCGGACGTCTTCAGCTTTCCGCTCTTTTCCAAGGAGTTCTGCGTGCGCGTTGTGGAGTCGTCGCAGGCGCTTAAGTGGCGCCGGGGCGACGTGTACAAAGGCCCGAGGCGCGAGTATTCGAAGGTCCGCACGTGCGATGAGATACGGCTCAAGAATTTCATCCTGCTGCGCGAGGCTTTCGCGGAAAAATTCGAAAGCGTCGTGGCTCCCGCGGCGAAGTTCTGCTGGCAGTGGCAAATCCGCCGCTGGAGGGACGGACGTCTGCTCCGCTACCATCCGGGAGATTATTTTGGGCGGCACGTCGACTATTACCCCGGGAGCGGCGTCCGTTATTCGCGGATCCTCTCGCTGGTCTGTTATCTCAACGATGGATTCTCCGGAGGGGAGACAAGGTTCTTGCGGCAAAACCGCGTCGTCCTTCCGGAAGCGGGAAAAGCCGTGATCTTCCCTTCCGGAATGACGCACCCCCATTGCTCCGAGCCGGTGCGCGCCGGGACCAAGCAGGTCTTCGTGGCCTGGCTCTCGTGAACTCGACGCCGTGACGAACATCACCCCGGCCACGTGGCTCTGGCTCAAAGTGGCCCATCTGCCCGACGTCATGGACGAATTGCCGCAGGGATTCTACGTGGAGACGGGAGCGCTGTGCAATCTGCGCTGCCCCTTTTGCCCCACCGGAAACCGAAGCTTCAAGCTGGAGAAGAAATTCTTAAAATTCCTGGGTTTGGCGCGATTCAAGGAAATTCTGGGGAAGATCGAGGGCTTCGGAAAGTCGATGAGCCTTTTCGCGTGGGGCGAGCCGCTGCTCAACCCTAACATTCTAAGCCTTATCCGCGCGGCCAAGGCCCGGCGCTATTCCACCGTGATCTCCACCAACCTGTCATTCCGCTGGGACGCGCGCGCGGCTCGGCGGCTGGTCGACTCGGGCCTCGACTCCCTCATCGTCTCCGCGGACGGCGCCACGCAGGAAAACTACCGGCGCTACAGGGTCGGCGGACGGTTGGACTGGGTTTTGTCCAACATGCGGATGATTATTGAGGCCAAGGCGCGCTTAGGCGCCGCCAAGCCGGACGTGTTCTGGCAATACCTCATGCACCGCGGCAATCAGAGCGAAGTGGGGCTCGCGCGTAAAATCGCCCGGGATTTGGGCGTGCCGCTCATCTTCGGCCTCCTGCGCTTTCCCGAGGGCGGAGGGGATAAGTGGATGCCGGACCCCGATGGGCAATCACCGGCCGCCGAACCGACGACTCTGATGCAGAATCCGGCGATGTGCCTGCAGCCCTTTATCCGACCCATCATCCACCCCGACGGGGAGATGTTCCCCTGCAAGGCGATGGCCGCGGAAAGGAGGTGCAGCCTGGGCAATGTAGTCACTCAGAACGTTTGGGAGGTCTGGAACAATCCAACGGCTGTCGCCATGAGAAAATATCTGCGCACGGGGAAAAAGATCAAACGCGATCTGCCGTGCTACCTCTGCCCCATGAGCCCGCACGGGCTTTCGCGCGACCCCGTAGCCGTAGATTTCCGATGGCCGCAATCATAAAACATGGTTCTGCCCAAGCCCGCGCGAGAATTTCTCCGTGACAGCGGCCGCGCGCCGGTCCGAGGCCGCAGGAATAACAGCGCGCGGTATGAACTCCTGCGAGCACGTGGGCTTGCCGCGATTCCTCCAAGAACCTGCACGCGCCCAAGGACTTCAAGACGACCAAGCATCCCGTCGTGGCCATTGACCTAGTGTAGTGCGTCCAACGCTTCTTTACATTCGATCTCGACGAGTGAGATCATCCTTCGACGGGGCGAAATGTAAAGGGACATATGAATCACTACACTAGCCGGCTTCGAGACCTTCGTCTTCGACGCGTTGCGAGACGGCTTTGGCGTGCGCTTGAAGGGATGAAGAAAGGGCCCCGGTCGCCCGGGGCCCTGAGGTCGTCTACAGCCGCCTGTAATGTCATTAGTTTAACAGATGCGCCGCGAAAGTCAACAGTGCGCAGTGAAATAGGCGGAGATGCCCGGCCCGCCTTTGGCGCCGATCATCTCCATCGGGTTGGGAGGCCGGGATTCGAACCCGGATAGGCCGTTTTACAGGCGGCTGTCCTACCAGTTAGACGACCTCCCACCCCTACCCACATATTACGAGTGAGGCCCGCGAAAAGTTCCACTACCTCCCTGCTCGTCCTGCACGGAGGACCCGGCGCCACGCACGACTACCTTAAGGTCTTGTCCCGGTTGGCGCCGCGGCGGCCCGTCATCTTCTACGACCAGCTTGGAAGCCTTAAATCCCCGGTAAAAAATGCAGGCCAGCGCCTGGGAACTTTTGATTTGTTGGGGCATTCGTGGGACGGAGCGCTGGCGGTGGAATACGCGCTCAAGCATCCGGAACGCGTCCACCGCCTCGTTCTCGCCAGCCCGCTTTTGAGCACGCCGTTGTGGAAAGAGCATTCGCAGCGCCCATGTGGCGCATCTGAAAGAGACCGGGCGGTACTTGGACGTCATTGCCGAATTTCTCGAAAACTAGCCATCGATGTCGCCTGGACCTACATTTAGCAAGCGAACCGGTCAGCTTAAGCCCTAAAATCAGACGATATGCTTATCCACTTGACGCCACCAATTTTGATAAAACCTATTGAAAATGCGGCAGAAACTCACGTCCCAGGGTCACTCCATTTTCCCGGGAACCATCGGGGGCATTCTTTCCCCAGTCTCTTGATTTTATCGTCCCGATTGAAGCCTCACAAGCCACTTCCCGCGAATTTGGTGGCGTCAAGTGGATAAGCATATCAGACGATTTTAGATAGGGTCTCGGATAGGGTCTGCTAGACCCTATAAGCCCTATCCGCCGGCTATTTGGAGCTGAAAATCCTTCCTTAATATATGCCCCCGCATCGGGCCGCGGGAGCGGCCTAGTGCTACGCCGTATAAGGAAATGCGTAGCGGCGTTAGTAGCCCAAATGGCCTAAGTCTCCCTAGGTCTTTTAACCCCTCTAAATTGGGTCATTTGCATCTGTTGAAAAACACGTTTTAAACGCACAATAGCGCGAATGAAAACAGACGGCGCCTGGCGAAAAGCCCTGGCCGTTGCGCTCTGCCTTTGCCTGACCCCCGCGGGCGCGGCGCCGCTCTGGGCCCAAGAGGCCGCGGCAATTTTGTCCCCGGAATCGGGGCCGGCCCCGGCCGTCGCGCCCATCCAGTTTCAAAACATAGCGCCCACCGGCCTTAATTTTAACGGGGGAGCGGCGTTTAAGAACCTCCCGACTGATGTAATTAAAACCGGAAACTTAAACGCCCCGGCAGCGCTGCCGGAAAATGCGCCCGCGGTCGAGGCCGCTAAAACTCCCAGCGCCGCCCCGGTTTCAACATCCGTTCAAGTCGCCCCGGCCGCTGCTCTAAAACAATCGCCGCACAAAACTTTAAAGACGGTTCTCTCGCGGCTCACTAAATCCCTCGCGGCTTTCGTCTCGCCCGCCGCCCCTGGATCTGACGCACTTTCCCATGGCTCTTCCGGGACGGCTCGGCCTCCGGCCTCGACCGCCGCGCGACTCTCCCAATCTTTTGATGGAGCCGCGCTTGCGCCCGCGGCCCGGCACGCCGCGGCCATGCGCATTTCTCAGGCCGAGCTCACCGTGGCTGAGCACGAGAAGGTCATCAACCCCATCATCGCCGACGCCTTTGCCGCGGGCAAGGCCGAGCTGGTCTCGCCCGGCACGCCGGACTATGAGTTGCTCGATCCGGAAGAAGACTACGCCAAAGCGGAGACCAAGATTTACCTTATCCAAATGGAGCGCCGCGCCTTTGTTCGACGCGCCAAGCGTCTGGCCAAGGCCGCGGTGGCCGAACCGCCTTTGGACGTCGTGGTCCACCCCGGCCGCGAGCGCAACCAGGTCTACTACTTCTCCTTCCGCAAGCGGCTCTTGGGCCGCTTGGACGACGAGGCCCGCGCGCTCATCGCCCAACACGAGATTTACCACATCCAAAACCCGGAGAAGACCGAGACCGAGGCGCAGGACGAGGCGCCGCTGCCCGCCATCAAGCTGGGCGCCGCGGCGCGCGTGCGCGGCGCGCTCTACTCCGTCTGGACCTTCGTCATCAGCCTGCGCCGCATGATGCGCGGGGACCAGTCGCTCGCGCCCATTACGCGGAAATACAAGAAGGCCATCCTGGCCGCGCGCGCGTTCATGGTGGCGGACGCGGCCCTCTACCTGACCTTGGGCTGTTTGACCGGCAAGCTGGTCGACGCCGCGGGCGGCGCGCACATCCCCAAGCTCTTGATGCCCGTCGTCTCCTACATCGCGCTGACCTTCCTGGCCGACATCCTCTACTTCGGCGTGGAGCTGGCCCACACGCTCATCAGCCAGCGCGCGGGCGTGCGCTTCACCCGCGACATCCGCGACCACCTTTTCGCGCACCTCTCCTCCTTGTCCATGAACTTCTTTCACCGCAACAAGCCCACCGAGCTCGCGCCACGATTAGGCGACGACGTCAATCTCCTGGCCACCAAGAACGTAGACATCCCCATCGACATTCCCTACTATCTCTTCGGCCTGGCCTTCAGCACGGGCATGATGCTCTGGACCAACTGGCACGTGGGGCTCATGGTCATGGGCTCCTTGCCGCTCTTCGCGTTCTTGTCCTCTAAAGTCTCGGACATTCTCTCCAAGCTCAACGAGCGCTACACCAACAAGCGCGCGGCCATGATGGGCTACGCGACGGACGTGTTCAGCATCATGGAGTCGGTCAAGATTTTCGGCATCGAAAAGGAGGTCTCCAAGCACTTCTCCGCCTCGGTCGCGGACCTCCAGACCGTGGGGGAATCCGAGGTCAAGGCCGAATCCTGGTACCACGTGCTCTCCAGTTCCCTGGGGAATTTCTCCACCAAAATCCTCATCATCTTCATCGGCACGCTGGAGCTCTACTTCACCGGGCATCCCACCGTGGGCACCATCATGGCGCTGGAATCCTATGCGCTGGCCTACGACGAGGCCATCTCGGGCTTGAGCGACAGCCGCACCTCGTTTATGGAGGCCGACGGGGGCAGCCAGCGCGTCATGAAGCTCTTGGCCGCCAAGCCCGACATCGCCGACAAGCCTGACGCCCAGCCTCTGGGAGACTTGAAGGGCCTCATCGAGTTCCGCCACGTGGACTTCGCCTACCCGGGCGGCGCGCCGCTCTTGAAGGACCTTTCCTTCACCATAGAGCCGGGCCAGGCGGTCGCCTTCGTGGGCGCCTCGGGCGTGGGCAAGAGCACCATCGTGCACTTGATGTCCCGGCTCTATGATCCCAAAAAGGGCCAAGTTCTCATCGACGGCAAAAACCTCAAGGACGTCTTGCGCGCGAGCTACACCAAGCAGCTGGCCATCGTGCCGCAGGACGGCGGGCTTTTCCGCGGCAGCATCCGCGACAATCTTCTTGCGGTCAAGCCCGACGCCAGCAAGGAACAAATCGAGGCCGCCATCAACGCCGCCCAGGCCAAGTTCGTGTTCAACCCCAAAATCGCGCGGCGCGGCCTCGACACCGACATCGCGCAGCTCTCCGGCGGCGAGCGGCAAAGAATTTCCATCGTGCGCGCCCTGCTGCGCGACGCCAAGATTCTCTTCTTGGACGAGGCCACCTCCGCGCTGGACAACAAGACCGAAGTCGCGTTCCAAAGAGTCCTGCAGCGGCTCATGCGCGGCCGGACCACCATCATGGTCGCGCACCGGCTGACCACGGTCAAGAAGGCGGACAAGATTTTTGTGCTGGACGAGGGCCGCATCGCCGAATCGGGCACGCACGGGGAACTTATGGCCGCCAAGGGCAAGTACTACGAGCTTTGGAACGCCGAGGAAACTCCGCACGACGCCGCGGCGCGTCCGGCGGCCGGGACCCCGACGCGGGCGTCCAAAATCGAAACCGGAACACCGGAAAATGGCGAAGTCTCGGGAGATTGAGACCATCGCCGCGGCCGCGACGCCCGCGGGCGGCGCGCTGGCCACGCTGCGCGTGAGCGGCCCGGACGCGTTGAGCGTCGGCCTTTCGTTTCTGCGTCCGCGCAACGCCTCGGGCAAGCTTTTGCCTCGGCAAGCGACGTTGTGCGAGGCTGGCGCCGCCGAACGCCCCATTGATGAAGTTGTGGCGGTGTTCTATCCCGGGCCGAACAGCGCCACGGGCGAGGACCTTGTTGAAATCTCCTGCCACGGCTCGCCCTACGTGATCAAAAAAATTTTGCAGGCGGCGCTCGTGGGCGGCGCGCGATTAGCCGAGCCCGGAGAATTCACGCAGCGGGCCTTTTTGCACGGCCGCATGGACTTATCCCAGGCCGAGGCCGTGGCCGATCTTATCCGCGCGCGCAGCGAGGGCGCCCACCGCGCCGCGCTGGCCCAGCTTCAAGGGGGGCTCGCCGCGGCCATCGAAAAAATCCGCGAGCCTCTTTTGGACGCGCTGGTCCGCATCGAAGCCAATTTGGATCATCCCGAGGAGGACATCCCGAGTCTCTCCGCCGGTGAGTTGAAAGCGGCCCTGTCCCACCCGGCCGAACTTATCGCGAAGCTGGCCCAAAGCTACGAGCGCGGGCGCCTGGCCTCCGAGGGCGCGCGCGTCTGCCTGGTGGGCCGCCCCAACGCGGGAAAATCGAGCCTCTTGAACGCGCTTTTGGGCCGCGAGCGCGCCATTGTCTGCGCCGCGCCCGGCACCACTCGCGACACTCTCGAAGAAGAAGCCGTCATCTCGGGAACGGCGTCCGTGCTCATCGACACCGCGGGCCTGCGCGACGAGGCGGCGCTCGATCCCGCGGAAGCGGCCGGCATGGAGCGCACGCGCGCGGCGCTGGCGTCCTCCGATTTGGTCCTGCTGGTCATCGACGGCTCGCGTCCGCCCACGCCCGACGACGAGCGCGTGCACCGGGAAATTTTGGCCGCGGCCGCCAAGGACGGCCGGCCCGCGCTTTCCATTCTGAATAAGACCGACATCGCGGCGCGCGACTGGCGCGGGGGAACGCAAGACGTAATGACCTCGGCCCTGCGGCAAGAGGGCATCGCGGACCTGGCCAAGCTCATCGCCCGGCACCTCGGCGCGCGGGAAGCCGATGCCCAGCAAGTGACCGTCACTTCCCTGCGCCACCACGAGGCGCTTACGTCCGCCGGAGAGGAAATCGACCGCGCGCAAGAAGCGCCCAAAAAATGGCCAGGCGAGTGGGAAGACCGCGCGGCCTTCCATCTGCGCCAAAGCCTGCGCGCGCTTGGCTCCATCACCGGCGAGGACGCGCCGGATGAAGTTTTGGCGCGGGTTTTCTCGCGCTTTTGCGTCGGCAAGTAGCCCTAAGCGCCCGGCCGGCCGGCTGGGCAAATAAGATATAATTCTCGCTCGGCCCCATGACCAACAAGCGCCTGGCCTGGAGCGTGCTCGCTCTCCTTCTGGCCATCAACCTCATGAATTACGTCGATCGCGAGGCGCTCTATTCCCTTTTGCCGCTCATCCAGGGCGACTTGAAGCTCTCGGACGCGCAGGCGGGCTCTTTGGCCTCGGCCTTCGTCATCGTCTATATGTTTGCGGCGCTGCCCATCGGCTATTGGGCCGACAAGGGCAAGCGCGTGTCCTGGATGGCGGGGGGCGCGGCGCTCTGGAGCTTGGCGACCGGATTTTCCGGCCTCGCCTGGAACTACGCCTCCTTGTTTTCCGCCCGCGCGGCCGTGGGCATCGGCGAGTCCTCCTACGGCTCGGTCTCGCCTTCCTTCGTCGCCGAGCATTTTCCGCCCGCCGAGCATGGTCTTGTGATGGCCATCTTCGCCATGGCGGTGTCTGTCGGCAGCGGCATCGGCTACATCGCGGGAGGGCTCTTGGGCCAACACTTCGGCTGGAGGAGCGCCTTTTACTGGACCGCCATTCCGGGCCTCATCTTCGCAGCCATGGCCACGCGCCTAAAAGACCCGCAGAAAAACCGCCCGGCTCCGATTGCCGCCGCGCCGCCCGCGCCGACTCATTCCCCGATGTCCTCCTACTTAAAAATTTTTAAAACCCCCAGCTACTCCTTGACCACGCTCTCGATGGGGCTCATGACCTTCGCTTTGGGCGGCTTCGCGGTATGGATGCCGAGCTTCCTGCACCGGCAGTGGCTCTGGAGCGTGGGGAAATCGGGCTCGGTCTTCGGCGCGATGACGATTGTCTCCGGCATCATCGGCACCTTGGCCGGCGGCTGGATTTCCAACTGGGTCTTCAAGTACAACACCCGCGCTTATCTCATCGTCTCCGCGGCGGGACTGCTGATCTCGACGCCGCTCATGATCTACAGCCTCATGTCCACGCACGTGATGGCAGCAATGGTCTCCTTGTTCACCGCGGAATTCTTCGTCTTCCTGAACATGGGACCCTTGAACGCCGTTTTGGTCGCCGTCACGGAGCTCAAGTCCCGCTCGATGGCGTTTGCCGCCAACATCTTCGTCATCCACGCCATCGGCGACGCCTTGTCGCCCACCATCATCGGCGTCATCTCCGATCGCTCCAGCCTCACCATCGGCCTCATCTTCGCCAGCCTTTTCCTGGGCGCCTCGGGAATTCTCTGCCTCTGGGCCATGAAATATTACGACGCCGACGTGGCCGCGCAGGACGGCGGCGTGAGCGCTCCCGTTTATGTCTGAGACCAGCCTGCCGGGCCTAGCCAAGCTCTATTTGTTCCTTCCCAAGAGGGGCGCTGCGGCCGCGCGAAAAACGGAAAGCTGGTTGCCCAGCCTTTGGCTCTACGCCGCGTTTCTGCTCGGCTCTCTGATTTTCTACTGGCTCAAGCCCTGGGATTTCCCTGATGTCAACGCGCCCTACCCCCAGCAACTGATGGGCCTGTTTTTCTGGATCAAGGTGATGATCTGGCAGCCGCCCTTGGAAATCGTCTGGATTTTGTTCGCGCTGGGCTTGGCCGTCTGGCTGCGCGCGGGAAACTTCATCGTCAAGCTCGCCGCCGCGGTTCTTTGGACCGCGCTGCCCTTTATCCTCGTCGTCTGCTACGCGCGCTATCCAAGCTTTCCGCGCTGGGCCTTTATCGTGCTGACGCTGGCCTGGCTCTCGCCCTTTGTTCCGCTGCTGCGCCGGGTCGCGGCCGCGGATTGGCGGCCGGTCCTGGCCTTCATGCTCGGCACTAACGTCATCGGCCTTGTGCTCATCGCGCCCCTGGCTGTCTCGGTTTTCTGGCGGATATCCAATCTCTTCTACGCCGCGCAGATCGCGGGGGGATTCTGGATTCTGGCGGTGAGCTGCGTGGGCTTGAAGGAACTCATGTCCCTGCGCCTGCCGCGCGCCTTCATGGCGGTGCTGCTTTCCCTATTCCTGCAAATCGCCTTCGCCTTCGCTCTGCACATGGCGGGCCTGGTCCCCATGCAGATACTAAAGGCCCTGCTCTATTCCTAACCCCATGGACGAAAAAATCTACGACGTCCTCGTGATCGGCGCGGGGCATGCCGGCGCGGAAGCGGCCCTGGCCGCGGCGCGCATGGGCGCCGCCACGCTCCTGCTCACGCAGAACTTGGACGTCATCGGCGCGATGTCCTGCAACCCTTCCATCGGCGGCGTGGCCAAAGGGCAAATCGTGCGGGAGCTCGACGCCTTGGGCGGCGAGATGGCCAAGAACACGGATAAGTCCGCCCTGCAGTTCCGCACCTTGAACACCAGTAAGGGCGCGGCCGTGCGCTCGCCGCGCGCGCAGTGCGACAAGAAGCTCTACCAGTTTTCCATGAAGGAAACCATCGAGTCCCAGCCGAACCTGGACGCCAAGCAGGACGAGGCCGCTGCGCTCTTGAGCGATGACGCGGGCGTGCGGGGCGTTGCCTCCAAGCGGGGCGTGCGCTACCGCGCAAAGTGCGTGATCTTAACCACCGGAACGTTTTTAAACGGCTTGGCGCACGTGGGCCTTGAGACTTATCCCGCGGGGCGCTCGGGCGAGCCGCCCGCGACCAAACTGTCCGCGAGCCTGCGGGAGCTCGGCCTGGAGACCGGGCGCCTTAAAACCGGTACGCCGCCGCGCATCCATTTTCGCTCCATTGATTTCGAACGCACCGAACGACAAGACGGCGACAACCCGCCCGTGCCCTTCTCGCATTTCACCGCGCGCATCGAAAACCCTCAGTTGCCCTGCTTTATCACCTACACCAACGACGCCGCGCACGCGGTCATCCGGGGCAACCTCGACCGCTCGCCGCTCTACTCCGGGCGCATCAAGGCCGCGGGGCCGCGCTACTGCCCGTCCATCGAGGACAAGGTGGTCAAGTTCCCGCATAAGGAGCGCCACCAGATTTTTCTGGAGCCCGAGGGCTACCGCACGCGCGAGGTCTACGTCAACGGCTTGTCCACCAGCCTGCCCGAGGACGCTCAGGAAGCGCTGCTGCGGGCCATCCCCGGCCTGGAGCGCGCGGAAATCATGCGCTACGGCTACGCCATCGAGTACGATTTTTGCCCGCCCACACAGCTCCACGCGACCTTGGAGACGAAGAAAATTCCCGGACTTTTTCTAGCCGGACAAATCAACGGCACCACGGGCTACGAAGAAGCCGCGGCGCAGGGCTTCATGGCGGGCGTCAACGCCGTCTTGAAGGTCCGCGGCGAGGCGCCTTTCATTCTCTCCCGCGACGAGGCCTACATCGGCGTGCTCGTGGACGACTTGGTCACCAAGGGCGTGGACGAGCCCTACCGCATGTTCACCGCGCGCGCGGAGTATCGCCTGAGCCTGCGCGCGGACAACGCGGATATGCGCCTCATCGGCGCGGGCCGTCGCTTCGGACTTATTTCCGATGACATGCACGAGCGCTTCAAGCGCTACCGAGATGCGGTCTTGACGGGGGCAAGTTACGCGGACGAGGACTTGGCGCCCTGGTCCATGGCCAAGGCCCAAGAAGAGCGCGCCATCGAGGAGTCCTACGCGGGGTATCTGCGCCGCGAGCGCCAAACCGCGGAGAAAATGAAGAAACTTGAGTACGTGCCCATCCCGAAGAACATCGATTTCTCGACCTTATCCGCTTTGGGGCGCGAAGCACGGCACAAGCTCGCAAAAATCCAGCCGCGAACCTTGGGCCAGGCCGGGCGCATTCCGGGATTGACCCCCGCCGACGTGCAGGTGCTCTGGGTGCACGCGGAAAAAAGCCGACGCATCGAAGCCGAGGCGAAGAGTTGAACGCGCCCGCGCCTCTTGAAATCTTGGAAAGCGCCGCGCGGGAATTGGGCTCGCCGCTTTCCGCCGCGCAGTTAAACCTCTTTCGCCTCTACCTGGATTTTTTACTCGAGCGAGGGGCAGCCACCAATCTGACCGCGGACTTGGAGCCGGAGAAAATCCTGCTGCGGCATTTCGCCGACGGCTTGGCCGCGGCCCGCGCGCTTGACGAGTTCGCGCCGCAGCCGGAGCCCAAGGTTGCGGACGTGGGCTCGGGCGCGGGATTCGTGGGCGTGGCGCTTAAAATCGCGCGGCCGGAAATTTTAATGACGCTCATCGAGCCCTCGCAAAAGCGCTTTGATTTCCTGAACCTGCTGATCTTGAAGCTCGGCTTAAAGGGGCTTCGCCTCGCGCGCAAAAAAATGCCGCAGGACTGCGGCACGCTCTCCGGCACCTTCGATTTGGTCTTGGAGCGCGCCTTGGCGCCGTTGCCGGACGCCCTGTCCCTGTGCTGGCCGCTGGCCAAAACCGGGGGATTCGTGGCCGCCTACCAGTCCGATCCGGCGGACAGGGCGGACAAGGCGCTGTCCAGACGGCTGGATTTGCTCTCGGCAAGATTGGTAAAGTCGCTGCCGTACCGTCTCCGCGGAGAAACGCGGGACCGGCACCTGGCGCTGTTCGAAAAACCCGCGCAGGAGATGAACTGACATGCAAATGCTCAACCGTTATTTCTCGCCTTTCGCGCTCTTTCTCATTCTCTCGGCCGTGTACTTCAGCGATCCAGATCCCTCCGCCTACCGCGCGTCTTTGATCATCCTGGCCGCGGCCTTCGCCGTCAACTGGTGGCTCACCGCCAACACCTACCGCTTCATCCGCTGGGCCCGGCGCATGCGCCAAATCCAGATCTGGGTCAACTTCGTCTGGGCCGTGCCTCTGTTCTACCTGCTCCAGCCCTTCTGGGCCCCGGTGTGGCTCCTGTTCGTCATGGCGCCCATTACCGCCGCGCTCTACGCCGGCTTCTGGGAGACGGTCTTGACCGCCGCGGTGGCCGACGCCACGATGCTGGGCATCTACTACTCGCGCGGCGTCTTCTCCATGGGTTCGGCCGAGGCGGGCATGGCCGCGACGCAGGCGCTCTTCATCCTGGTCGTGGCGCTCTTCGTCAACGGCCTGGCCATGGCCGCGCTGCGCATGAGGGACGCGAGCCTGGGCTAGCCGGACTCGCGCCGCGCCGTGGAAGTTCTTTCCCGCATCCGGCTTCTCATCTGGCTCCTGTTGCTTTCGCTCTGGGGCCTCATGGTCTATCAATATCTGGGGCAGGGGAACTTCGACTGGCCGGTCCTGAGCGGAGTCGCGCGGAATTACTCTCCGCTCTCGCAGATCAACGCCGGCGGCGCCACCTCCTCGGGAAATCTCTTCCCGTCCCAGCCCCAGGACCAGACGTCGGGCAGCCCGCCCGCGACGCTCATGTTTCCCACGCCGCCGCCGGGAGCGGTGGGCAGCGCGGAGCCAAGCCCATCCGCCGCCCAGAACCCGTCTTCCTCGGGCCGGAACCAGCCGTCAACCGCCGTTCAGGTCCCCGCCTCCGCGAACCAGCCGGCCGCCGAACCTCAAGTTTCCGGAGAAAAACTCACGCGCCCGACGCTCATCCCGCCGGACTTCACCCGAACGCTCACGCAGCATTTCGTGGTCTACTCTGAAGGAGCGCCGCCCAAGAGCTTCCTGCACATGATAGAGCTGCTGCACGGTAATCTCATGCTCGACTTGGCCGCTTTTTCGCCTTGGGCCTTCGATCAGCGCGTGACGGTCGTGCTCTTCAACAACCAGAAGACCTACCACAAGGTCACGGGCCGCCCGGAATGGTCGGGAGGCGCGACCTCGGTCGAGCGCCGGGAAATTTTCGTCTACGAGAGCCCCGATTTGCAGAGCATCATGGCCCATGAGATGACGCACGTTTACTACGACGGCTTCTACCTGGAGGGCCACGAGGATCCCATGTGGCTCTCCGAGGGCATGGCGACCTTCGATCAAGTCGAGCTGGGGCTCACCAAGCCCAACTGGCTGCGGCCCAATTTGCGCATTCTGGAGGAAGGCGGGGGGTACTCGCTCAAGCAGCTCATGGGCGTAACCACGCTCAACGGAGCCTCGGACGCCGAGGTCCAGCTTTGGTACACGGAAGCCTACAGCGTCGTGCGCTTCTTGACCAAGCTGCCGCCGCGCAACGGCTTCTACAAGTTCTCGGTCTCCATCCGCCAAGGGCACGGCGTGGCCGAGTCGCTCTTGGCCGGCTACGGCATGCCGTATAACCGCATCCAGGCGCTTGAGTACGCCTGGCGCTTCCACCTCTCCAAGCTCTCGCTGCGCCACGTGGGCGAGAGCTTCAACGCCCCGGCCCTGCAGCTAAACCTCGACGATCAGTAACCCCCGCGCGCCTAGGACCATGGTCCCGGAGGGCCCCGGCCCGAAGACCGGCCGCGTCCGGGTCCGAAGGCCCAAGAAGCTTCTGCGCGCACGGTGAGCCTTCGAACCTCGCACCGCGCCATAATTCAGAAGCTGGTTTCGCTCATGGACAAGGTGGTCAGCAACGAAGACTTGGCGAGCTACGCCATTCCGCCTCTCGGGAGCCGCTCTCTGGACGTGGGCGCGTGCCTCAGCAACGGCGCCGACAACTACATGGAACGAAATTTCCCCAACCCGCCCGTTCCCTGCGTTCGCGGGGGCATCTACCTCTGGATGACGCCGCAGGCGGAGTATTTCAAATCCCAAGGAGTGTCTCCACGTTACTACCAGAAAGTGGTCGGCTATCCTGTGCTTCCCGAACTCGTTCTAACGGCTGATTCACTTAAAAACACAAACTTCACCGTCGTTACTATTCAAGCGGAGAATACTCCCGGCGATGATGGGTATTCCAGGCCGGATGTGCTGCCGAATGACGCCATCTACAACGTAAGCTACCTGATTTACAAGCCTCTGCTCCCCTCGGAGACCACGTTAAATGACCTGGATGTAATCAGCGCCCAGGCCGCGTCGGTTTCCACGGACGGATACCTACGCCGCTTACGCGCAGTTGAAGCGGCAGCGCGGCATACCCTAGCTTAAGGCCGGCTAACGGCTGGAATGGATTGCTGCAAAGCCGCCAGATCGGAGAGGGCCTCCGCGCTTTGAAAGCGCGGGTCCACTTGGAGGTATTCCTTGACGATGACGCCTTGGGGGTTTATGAGGAAGGTGTGCCGCGCGGAAAGCGTCGCCACGATGAGGTGCATCACCGAACCGTAGAGCCGCGAGACCTTGCCGTCGGGATCGGCCAGAAGCTTGAAGTCCAGGCCCTCGGCGGCGCAAAATTTTTGGTGCGAGATCACCGACTGCATGCTTACGCCCAGCACGACCGCGTTGAGCGGCCCGAATTTCTTTAAGTCCCGCTCGAAATTGTGCGCTTCAATGGTGCAGCCGGACGTGAAGTCCTTGGGGTAGAAATAGAGCACCACCCATTTGCCCCGGAAACTCTTCAAGCTCACGGGCTTGCCCACCTGCGAGTTGAGCGTGAAGTCAGGCGCCACGGAGCCCACTGTCGGGGCCTTGTCCGCTACGGCTTCCACGCGGCCAACGAGGAAAAGCGTGAAGATCACGAACAAGCCGCACAAGGCCGCCGCCGTGTACCTGAGGCGGCGCTTATCCCGGGGATTCACGACGCCCGCCTAGAACATATCATCTTCGCCGATTTCCTTGGCCGGAGCCTTCAAGGCCTTTTTCTCCGCGGGGCTCAGCAGGCTCTTGTGCACGACGATCTCGTAGAGATTGTCCCTGAACCACTCTCGGTACATGTGGAAGATTCCCCGGCTGCCGAAGCGGCTGCCCCAAGAGTTCTCCACTTTGAACTTGACGACCGGGCCCCTGGGGTTGGGGCGGTCGAAACCGGTGATGGCCATGGCGTGATCGGGAGCGCGCACCATGAGGTAGGTCGCCTGCGTCCGGGTCAGATCCTTGGACTTCTCTCCCTTGGTGAAGCCGTAGAGAGAATTTTTCTGGTAAATCTTGGGGTGCATGATTCCCGTGCCCGGATCCATGTCATGATCGACGTCGGCGGCGATCCAAACGGGATGCCCGGCCGAGATGGAGGCGACGACCAGCCGCTCCAGGCGGCTTAAGCTCACGTTCAAGAAGCTCGCGTTGGGCGCGGGGCGGCCGCGCGCCGGCTCCCCGATGGCCGAGTCTTTCACGGTGTAGAGCTGGTTGGACTTTTTCCCGGGGGAGTTGGCCAGTACGACGTAGTCCTCGGCATTGAAGCGCACGAACTTCTGGGCAAACTCGAGCGGAGTATGGTTGGAAACCTGGGCGGGGGTCGTGCGCGTCAAGCCATCCTTCTCGGGCCGGCCCTCCTGCCTGAACTCAAAACGCCCGGGCGGCGTGCCCAGATGGGTGACCAGCACTTTCCAAATCCGGGACAGGGCCAGGGCCCGCGCTTCCAGCATCGCCTTGGCGTCAAAACCCGTCGGGTCGCGGCGCGCGGCATCGAGCGCCTCGTTGATGGACTGCGCCAAGGAGAGGCTCATCTCCTGCAGCAGGACGCCGCTATTCTGCGAGCTTTTGGTCTCGGGCATGGCGCTTTCCGGAACCAGGCCGTACTTGGAGGCGAGGAACTGGAAGTACTCGAACCAGCCGCCGTCCTCCACCTTGTCGTCCACCGAAAGTTGTTCGCGCAAATCGGAAGCTGAAAGCTTCGAGTCCTGCTTCATGCTGGCGGCGACGGCATTGACCGCCTTGCCCATGTGCAGGTTGGCCTGCTCGAGCAGGCTGAAGAAATAAAGGTAGTTCTGCGAGAACTCGAACTTCCGGGGAAGCCTTTTCTCCGCGAACAGGGTCGAGCGGATCATGTTCAAGCCCGCAAAAATCCAGCAGCGCCCGGAGTTCTTCTGGTTGGTGATAGTGCCGGCGGGAAGCTCGGACGTGTACTTGTCCGTATGGTTCTCGATGACCTCGCGGTTCAAGGCGACCTGCGAAAATCCCAGGCGCTGCGCGGCGTCGCGCAGGCGCTTGTCCCCGGCCGAGACCTCCTCGGCATCCTTCAAGCGCATTTGCTCAATCCACTTCGGGGAAATGCCTCGTTCGCTGGGCAGCGGCGCGCGCGCGGACGCTAAGGCCGCGGCACCGTCGAATAAATCGGCGCGCAGGTTGAGGGCGGCCATGCGGAAAAGCTGCCGGCGCGCGGACATTTTTCGCGAGGAATCTTGGCTCTGGTCGACGGCCTGCGCGGACTTGGCGCGGGCGGACTTCATGGCGGCGGAAACCGGCGCCGCCTCAAGCGCGAGGGCTCCTTCTTGAGCGGCCGGCCGAGCGGCAGCCGCCGACAAAGCGGCGGGCACGGCGCCCGGCTCGCTCGCGGAGGCGTCTTGCGAAAGATCGAGGAGAGAGGCCGTGAGCGAACCCAGGTCCGTTCCCGCGGGCAAAAGCGATTCGGGCGCCAGCGCCGAGGCGCCGACAGCGGGAATTTCAATTTGGGGGATGCCCGCGCCGTCTTCGGCCGCGGTTTCACCAGCCCGGAGAGAGCCGCCAGACGCCAGCGTCAGACAGAAAATCGGAAGCCAGATTTTTCCCGGAGCCCTTTTAGCTAAGCGCGTCATTCCCATCTCCTTGAATAAGCTCAAAATAGATGCCAGCCTCTTCTAATTATATAAGGAAGCGCCCGCGCCCACCTGGGTCCATGGGGCCACGCGCCTGCGGGCCTTTCGCGCATAGGCCTAAAGACCCGGCTCCGCATGGGCCTTTTTTCCCAACCCCCTTGACAAAATAAAGTTCATCCCATATAATGCCTTGCCAGTGGATAAAAGTGGGAATAAAAGTTTTTAAGTGGGGTTTAGTGGGAACAAATGATTCTGCTTATCGGTCGCTACGAATACGCCCTCGACGTGAAGAATCGCGTCGGGCTGCCGCCCAAGTTCAGGGAGGCTCTGGCGCAGGAGAAGGCCAAGGCGGTCTATCTCACCAGCGGCCTGGAGAACTGCCTCTATCTTTTCCTGCCCTCGCAGTGGAGCCAACTGCTGGAAAAAGATTTGTCGGCTTTTTCCCTGCCCGACAAGGAGCAGGAGCGCGCCTTCAAGCGAAAGTTCTTCGCCGAGGCCACGGAGGCGGAACTCGATTCGGCCGGACGAATTTTGATTCCCCAGTTCCTGAGAGAGCACGCGCGCCTCGGGAAAAACGTGCTCATCCAAGGGGCGGGCAAGCGCGCGGAAATTTGGGACAAGGATAAATGGAACTCCTACAAAAAATCGAAGGTCGAACCAGCCTACCGGCTGGTGACCAAGAGCATCGAGATTTAAGGCTGAGGGGGACGGCCATCATGAGCGGGGACAAGACCTACCGCCATGAGCCCGTGCTGCTCCGTGAAACTATCGACGCTCTGGTCGCCGATCCCGACGGCCTCTACCTCGACGCCACGCTGGGCTTGGGCGGGCATTCCGAGGCCATATTAAGGAAGCTCTCGCCCAAGGGGCGGCTTCTGTGCCTGGATTTGGACCCCGAGATGGTGGGGTTGGCCCAGGCGCGCTGGGCCTCGCGCTCGGACAACGTCAAAATCCTGCATGGCAATTTCAGGACCGTCCAGCAGATTTTGGAGGCCGAGAAGTTCTTCCCTTTGAGCGGCGCGCTTTTCGATTTGGGCATAAGCTCGCTGCACTTCGATAAGCCCGAGCGAGGGTTTAGCTTCCAGCATGAGGGGCCGCTCGACATGAGGCTCTCCCCCGAAAATCCTTTGACCGCGGAGGCCATCGTCAACCGCTGGCCCGAGGAACAACTGGCGCTTTTGTTCCGCGAATTCGGCGAAGAGCCGGCCGCTCGAACCGTCGCCCGCGCCATCGTGACGCGCCGCCAAAAACGGCTTTTCTCGACCACCACCGATTTGGCCGAGCACATCGGGTCCGTCGTGCCTCGCACCGCGGGCCGCCACCCGGCGACGCGAACTTTCATGGCCCTGCGCATAGCGGTCAACGCTGAACTCGAGAACCTTACACGTGGACTCGAAGGCGTGCTGCCCTTCGTCAAAAGCGGCGGGCGCATCGCGGTCATCAGCTTTCATTCGCTGGAGGACAGAATCGTCAAGACCCTTTTCTCCTCCTTCGCATCACTCGGAAAATGCCGTCCCGTGAAAGGCGGGAAAGGCGCCGGAGCCGTCCTGCCTTCCATCGAAGAGGTTGAGCGCAACGCAAGATCGCGCAGCGCCAAGCTGCGGATCGTGGAGAAAACCTGATGATGAGAAACGATGGGGCGATCAGAGGTTCGAGATGGGGAATGGCGGCCGTGCAGGGAGTTCGTTCAACGCTGAGCTCGCTGCTGGAGAAACGCCAGCCCATGCGCCTTGAGGCGCTGGTGCGCGAGCCGGACGGGGGATATGTCTGGAAGCGGGTGTTCCTGAAAAAAGGAACGCGACGAGACCGCGACTAGGCCACAAAAATATGGCGGGCGCCTCGTCGGCGCGGGGCGCCCGCCTGTTCGTTCCAAGGATAAGGCGAAAACTACATGAAAAGAACAGGCCGGAGGACCCTGCAAATTTTTTGCGGCGGCCTCCTCGTTATGGGCCTGGTCTGGCAGAGAATAGAGGCCACGGCGCTGGGCTACGCTGTGGAGAATGACCGTCAACAAATTTTGCGCATGCAGGGAGAAAACGCGCTTCTGGAAAGAAAAGTGGACAAGGGCCTCTCCTGCGGCCGCATCGCCAAGGCCGCCGCTTCTGAGCTTGGGATGATTCCAGCGCCTCTTTCAGCCGAGCGAGCGCTGCCCGCCTCCCCTACGGAGGGCGCCCCGCAATCCTTCCTGTCGAGCCTGCTCGCTCGGGTTTGGCGGCGCGCCAGGCGCGACGCGCGCCTGTTCTCCTCGTAGCGCAGGGCCGGGCCGCACAGCCATGGAGACGCGCCGACGACTCTCGCTCGCGACGTTTTTGGCCTTCCTGCCCGTCGTGCCCCTGTCCCTGCGCCTGGCCCAACTCCAGGTCGTCGAGCACCGCGGGCTGGCCCTGCGCGCCGACGACGAGTTGGACCGCATGGCCGTGGAGGCCGCGCCGCGCGCGCCCATCCTGGATCGCGAAGGTCGCGTGCTGGCCGAATCGCTTCCCTCCTGGGCCTGTTTCCTGGACAAGCGAATGATCAAGGATCCGGGCAAGATCGCCCAAGAGCTCTCCGGCCTCCTCGGCGTTTCCGTCGCCGAGATTTTATCGCGTTACCAAACCGGACGACGCTTCGCCTGGATCAAGACCGACTTGGACTACGACCAAGCCTCGGCGCTTAAAAAGGCCCGCATCAACGGGCTGGGCGTCGTCTCACGGCAGGCGCGCTTCTATCCCAACGGCTCCCTGGCCGAGAACGTCCTGGGCTTGGTGGGCAGCGACGGACGCGGCCTCTCCGGCATCGAATATTCCAAGAACGCGCGCTTGGAGGCCGCGCCCATCAAAATCCAGATCATCCGCGATGGCGCGGGCCACGCCATCTACGAGGACACCGCCCAGGATTCGCCCGAGCCCAAGCCGCTGACCCTGACCATCGACCGGAACATCCAGTTCTACGCGAGCCAGATACTCGAAGAAGCCGCGAGAAAGCTCTCCATTAAAAACGGGGTCATCGCGGTGGAGGACCCCCGAACCGGCGCCATCCTGGCCATGGCCGATTATCCGCCGACCCCGCTGCGCAACGAGGCCGTCCAGGAGATGTACGAACCCGGCTCCGTCTTCAAGCTCGTCACCGCCGGCGCCGCGCTCAATGAGAGCGTCATCACGCCGCAGGAGACTTTCTTCTGCGAGAACGGAGCCTATCAGATCGCCCCGGGCGTGGTCATCCACGATGTCGAGCCCCAGGGGAATCTCGCCATCGGGGGCATCCTGCGCTACTCCTCAAACATCGGCATCTCCAAGGTCGTGGCTAAACTTGGGCCCGACGGGTTCTACAGCTACGTGCGCGCCTTCGGCTTCACCAACAAGACCGGCATCGATTTTCCCGGCGAGACCTCAGGAGAGCTGCGACCGCTCTCGCAGATGACTCCGGTCAATCTCGCCGCCGCTTCCTACGGCTACGGCGTCGGCGTGAGTCCGATTCAGGTCTTGAACGCCTACAGCGCGGTGGCCAATGGAGGGATCCTCATGCAGCCCCGCGTAGTGGAGGACGGGGCGCCGGAGGAAATCCGCCGCGTAGTCTCGGCAAAAACCGACGCGCTCCTGGTGAAGATGTTCGAGGGCGTGGTCGAGCAGGGCACGGGCGTGCCCGCGCAAATTCCGGGCTACTTGGTCGCCGGCAAGACCGGCACGGCGCGCATGATAGACCCCAAGACCCGCCAATACTCGCGCACGGCCTACAACGCCTCTTTCGTCGGATTCCTGCCCGCCAGCCGGCCGCGCTGGACCATTCTCATCCTCATGGGCGACCCCAAGGGCCCGCGCTATTACGGGGACGAGGCGGCCGCGCCCTATTTCGGCGAGTTGGCTCGGCGCCTCATCGCCCTTTCGGGAGCCGCGCCGGACGCACCGCCGGATCCGCCGGCGCCTCGAGCCCTCCAAGCCAAGCCGCCGTTCGGAGTCCGGGCTCCGGCCGCTCTGCCTGCGGCTCTGCGGGTTTCTCCTTGAACCTGCCGAGCCTTCTCGCGGTCGCCCATCCGATTCTCGTTTCCGGGCAGGCCGACCAGGACGTCCAGGGACTGACCCACGACTCCCGCGCCGTCCAGGAGGACTTCGTCTTTTTCGCCCTGCCGGGCTCCAAGACCGACGGCAACCGCCACGTCAAGGACGCCTGCGCGCGCGGCGCGACCGCCGTCGTGAGCGAACTTCCGCCTCCGCCGCCGCCCTTGGGGCTTTCCGCCGCCTGGATACAGGTGCCGGACGTGCTCGCCGCCATGGGACGCATGGCCGACCTCTACTTCTCGCACCCCTCGGGAGCGCTTAGAGTCTTGGGCATCACCGGCACCAGCGGCAAGACCACCACGTCCTATTTCCTGGAATCAATTCTGCGCGCCGCGGGAGCCAAGCCCGGCGTGCTGGGCACCGTCAGCTACCGGCTTTCCGGGCAATGGGAGGAGCCCGCGGTCAACACCACGCCCTTTTCGCTCGAGACCCAGCGGCTCTTGGCCCGCTTTCGTGACGAGGGCGCCACGCACGCGGTCATGGAGATATCCTCGCACGCCCTGGCATTAAAGCGCGTCGACGAGGTTGATTTCGACGCCGCCGTCTTCACGAACTTTCGCAGCGACCACTTGGACTTCCACAAGACCGTCGAGAATTACTTCGAAGCCAAAGCCCGGCTCCTCGATCTGCTGGGCAAGGCGTCTTCGCTCAAGAAAAAGCGCTTGGCCGCGCTCAACGCCGACGACGCCAAGACTCATGCGCTTGAGCGCCGCGCCTCCGGGGCCGATGTCGTCCTCTACGGCCTGGGAGACAACGCCGCCGTGCGCGCCTCGAACATCGAAGCCGGCGCGGAGAAGACCCGCTTCGAACTTTCCTTCCGCGGCCGGCGCCTTAAGGCCGAAATCACCCTGGTGGGGGAGCACAACCTCTACAACGCTCTGGCCGCCGCGGCCGCGGCGCTGGGCCTGGGGACGGATCCCGAGGCCGTGCTGGCGGGTTTGGCGGCGCTCAAAAGCGTGCCCGGGCGCCTGGAGCCCGTTGAGGCCGGGCAGAACTTCAAGATTTTCGTGGATTACGCGCATACCCAGGACGCCCTGGAGGCGGTTCTCGCCCACCTGGCCCGCCTGCCGCACAAGAGGATCATCACGGTCTTCGGCTGCGGCGGGCAGCGCGACCGCACCAAGCGCGCGCCCATGGGGCAAGCCGCGCGGCGCTCGAGCGACTTTATCATCGTGACCAGCGACAATCCGCGCGGCGAGGACCCGCTTGAAATCATCGCGGATATCGAGGCGGGTTTAAGAACTTCCGGCGCTAAAAATTATAAAATCCAGCCGGATCGCAAAAAAGCCGTCGCGGAGGCCGTGGATATGGCGCGGGAAGGCGACATCGTCTTGATCGCGGGCAAGGGCCATGAGCGCTCTCAGATCCTCAAGGATCGGACGGTCGCCTTCGACGACCGCGACGCGGCGAGGCAGGCGGTCCGGAAAAAACTAGGCGCGCCATGAACCTGAGAATATCGTGGGAGGAGTTGGCCAAAGCCGCGCAGGGGCGGCTGTCCTTCGGCCATTCCGGCGATCCGGTCGAATCGATTTCCATCGACAGCCGGACCTTGAAGCCCAGCCAGGCCTTCTGGGCGCTCAAAGGTCCGCGCTACGACGGCCACGACTTTTTGAACAGCGAAGCCGCGCGCAAGGCCTCTGGTTGGGTGGTGGAGACCGGACGGGCCCAGAAGGCCGCCGCCAAGCCTGAGCACTTGATCGAGGTCCGCGACACGGGCAAGGCCCTGTTGGCCTTGGCCGCGGACTACCGCCGCAAGTTCGAGATTCCCGTGGTAGGCGTGACCGGCTCCAACGGCAAGACCACGACCAAGGAGATGCTCCGCTCCATCTGCGAGAAAGCCGCGCCGACCTGCACCAGCCCCGGCAACTGGAACAACCACATCGGGACGCCGCTCTCGGTGCTGGAGCTCCAGCCCGAGCATCGCTACGCCATTTTCGAGCTGGCCGACTCCAAGCCCGGAGACATCCGGGAAATCGCGCAGGTCGCCCAGCCCACGGTCGCGGTCATCACCAACATCGGGCCGGACCACATGGAATTTTACGCGAACCTGGAGCAGAACTTCCGGACCAAGGCCGAAATTTTGGAAGGCCTGCCTGCGGACGGCAAGGCCGTCATCAACGCCGACGACCCGTGGCTGGAGAGCCTGGAAACGCGCCTGGGCGAGCGCGCGGTGACCTTCGGGCTTGGCGAACGGGCGCGCGTGCGCTTCTCCGGCGCCGATGAGATGCTCATCGACCGCGTCAAGATAGGCGTCAAGCTGCAGGTTTTCGGGGACTTGAGCCGCTACAACGCCTGCGCGGCCGCGGCCGCAGCCGCGGCGCTGGGCATCAAGCCCGATGTCATCCGGCAGGGCCTGGAAAGTTTCAAGTCCTCCGGCATGCGCTTGGAGCGCCTCAAGCACCCGTCCGGCTGCGACATCGTGCTTGACGCCTACAACGCCAATCCGGCGTCGATGCGCGCCTCTATTTCCGCCTTCTGCAGCGAGTTCGCCGGCCGTCCCAAGGTGCTGGTGCTGGGGGACATGAAGGAGTTGGGCGCCGGCTCCGCCGAATTTCATCGTGAGTTGGGCCAATGGCTCGCGTCTCTGCCGCTCAAGGCCGTTTATCTCGCGGGACCGGAGATGGAAAAAGCCGGCGCGGCCTTGAAATCCGCCGCTCCGTTCCCGGTCCACTACGGCAAGGACGCGCCGGAATTGAAGCGCGAGCTTAAATCCGAATTCAAGGCCGGGCAAATCCTGCTCTTCAAGGCGTCGCGGGCGATGCGGCTCGAGGCCCTGCTTGAAGGCGAAGGCGCGGCATGCTCTACTATCTAAGCGCCTACAAAAGCGCCTTCGGGGCGCTCAACCTCTTCCAGTACATCACCTTCCGCGCGGGCGGCGCGGTGCTCACCTCGTTGCTTATTTCGCTGCTCGCCGGGCCCTGGCTCATTCGCAAGCTCAAAGAGTACAAGATAGGCCAAATTCAGAGGACCGATGGGCCGTCGAGCCATTCGGTCAAGCAGGGCACGCCCACCATGGGAGGGCTGCTCATCTTCGTTTCCGTAGTCGCGAGCACCATCTTGTGGATGCGGCCGGACGTGCGCTGGACCTGGCTTCTGATCTTCGCCGCCTGCGCGCTCTCCGGCATGGGAGCCTGGGACGACTACCTGAAGCTCAGCAAGAAAAGCTCGGCGGGCGCCTCCTCCAGGGTCAAGTTCGCCGTGCAAATCAGCACGGCGCTTTTAATCGTCTTCTACCTGGCCGTCTATCCGCCTAACGCGCAGTTCTTGACCCAGTTAAACGTGCCCTACGGCAAAGAGCTCTTTCTGGGCATCGGCTCGCTTTATTTTTTCCTGGCGACCCTCATGATCGTGGGATTCTCCAACGCCGTCAACTTGACCGACGGTCAAGACGGCCTGGTCGCGGGCAGCGTCATCTTCTGCGCCATCGCCTACGGCGTCTTCGCCTACGTGGCCGGCAACGTCAAGTTCGCCGACTATCTGCGCATCGTCCACGTCGAGGGCGCGGGGGAAATCAGCGTGTTTCTCTCGGCCGTCATCGGCAGCTGCCTGGGATTTCTCTGGTTCAACGCCTATCCCGCGGAAATCTTCATGGGCGACACCGGCTCCCTGTTCCTGGGCGGAACCATTGCGGCCGTGGCCCTGTGCGTCAAGCAGGAGATTCTCCTGCCCATCGTCGGCGGAATCTTCGTCCTAGAAACGCTCTCGGTCATCCTGCAGATGGGCTCCTACAAGCTGCGCAAGGGTAAACGCATCTTCAAGATGGCGCCCATCCACCATCATTTCGAGCTGGGCGGAGTCGCCGAGCCCAAGGTGACCGTGCGCTTCTGGATTGTAAGCATCATCCTCATGCTGGCCGCGCTCGCCTCGCTTAAAATCCGGTGACCGGCTTTGATCCGCGGGCGTTCAAGGGAAGGAAGGCCGCAGTGCTGGGACTGGGCAAATCCGGCTTGGCCTGCGCCATGCTCCTGGCTAAAAAAGGATTTACGGTCATTGGCTCGGACATCCGCCCCTCAAGCGAGCTCAAGGAGTCCCTGGGGCGGCTGCCCTCAAAAATATCGCTCGCCGGCGGTAGCCATGGGCGGGGATTGGCGCGCTGCGGCTTCGCGGTCAAGAGCCCGGGAATCAAGCCCGACGCCCCGGCGCTCGCGGACTTGAGGGCCCGCGGCGTGCCGGTGTTCAGCGAGATCGAAGTCGCCCTGGCCTTCTCAAAGTCGGACAACGTCGCGGCCGTGACCGGCACCAACGGCAAGACCACCACCTCCGTCCTGCTTTGGAGCGTCTTCAAGAAAGGGCTGCCCACGGGCAAGAAGGCTCTTCTCTGCGGCAACGTCGGCACGCCCGCCTCCGACGCGGCGCCCGGCGCGAAAAAAGGGGATTGGCTCGTGGTCGAGGCGTCGAGCTATCAATTGGAGGACAGCCGCCGGTTTTGTCCCAAGATTTCCGTCTTCCTGAACGTCGCGCCCGATCACCTCGATCACCACGCCGGCATGGACGCCTACCTGCGGGCCAAGGCAAAAATCTTCATGGAGCAGTCCCGCGCGGACTTCTGCGTCTTGAACGCCGACGATCCGGCCGTGGTCAAGCTCGCCCGACCCTGCCGCGCGCAAAAGCTTTTCTTCGGCCTCAATCCCGGACCCGGCCTCTCGGCCTGGACCGGTCGCGGCAAGATATGGGTGAAGTTCGGCAAGTCTAAGGCCGCGCCCGCGGCGCTGACGCCTCCGAAGCTCCCCGGCGAGCACAATTTGCAAAACGCCATGGCGGCCGCGCTCGCGGCCCGCGCCGCGGGCTTGAAGCTCTCCGCCGTGGCCGCGGCGTTCAAGGCCTTCAGGGGCGTCGAGCACCGCATCGAGGACGCGGGGACATTCAAGGGCATCCGCTGCGTGAACGATTCCAAGGCCACCAACGTGGACTCGACCTTGATGGCGCTTAAGTCTTTCCCGGACGCGCAGAGCCGCCTGCTCCTCATCCTAGGCGGGCGCGGCAAGGGCAGCCCCTACCACCCGCTGCGGCCTCTCGTGGAAGCGAAGGTCAAGGCGATTTTGACCATCGGCGAGGCCGCGGCGAAAATCGAAAGCGACCTGGGGGACTTGAGGCCCCTGTTTCCCTGCGGCACCTTGGAGACCGCGGTCAAGACCGCCTTTCAAATCGGCAGCCCGGGAGACGTGCTGCTCTTGTCTCCCGCCTGCGCGTCCTTCGACCAATTTAAGGACTTCGAGGATCGCGGCCGGCAATTCAAGGACCTCACGCGAAGGTTGGGCCGATGAGCGGACGGCGCCGGGAGATCGATTACACCCTTCTCTCCATCGTCCTGGCGCTGGTGTGCTGGGGCTTGGTCATGGTCTACTCATCGAGCGCCATCTGGGCCAGGGAAAACCTGGGGAGTTCCCTCTATTTTTTAAAGCGCCAGTTCTTTTGGGCGCTTTTGGGTCTGGGCGCTATGTGGCTCTTGAGCCGAACCGATTACAAAAAAATCCGCTCACTGGTCATGTCGATTTTCATCGCCACGGTCCTGGCGCTGGCGCTGGCCCTGCTGGGCCACCCGGTCGCGGGCGTGCGACGCTGGATACGCCTGGGGCCCATGGGCATCGAGCCCTCCGAGTTCGCCAAGCTGACCGCGGTCATCTTCCTGGCCCACTACTTCGACCGCAACCACCGCAAGGTCAAGGATCTCACCGCCGGGCTCTTGGTCCCTCTGGGCATGGTGGGCCTTCTGCTCCTGCTCATCGGCGCGGGGCGGGACCTAGGCACGCCGGTGCTCATCTTCGGCGTGAGCGTCATCATGATTTTCGCGGGCGGCGGACGCGTCTCCTACGTGTTCGGAGCGATTTTGGCCGGCGTGCCCGTGGTGGCCTACGAACTCGTCAAATATCCCTACCGGCGCGCGCGGGTCCTTAATTTCCTTAATCCCTTCAAGAACGCGCGCGGCGCGAGCTACCAGCTGGCGCAGTCTTTGATCGCGGTCGGCTCCGGAGGCTGGTTCGGCAAGGGCCTGGGCGCCTCGCAGTTAAAGCTCATGTACCTGCCCGCGCCTTACACGGACTTCATCTTTCCGGTCCTCTGCGAGGAGTTGGGCCTTTTCGGCGGCCTGGCCCTCATCGCGCTTTTCGCCTGGTTTTTAATCCGCGGCATGCGCACGGCCAGGCGCGCGCCGGATCTCTTCGGAGTGCTTTTAGCCGGAGGCATCACTTTGACCATCACCCTGCAGGCCTTCTTCAACATGGCCATGTCCATCGGGCTTCTGCCCACCAAGGGCATCCCGCTGCCCTTCATGTCCTTCGGCGGCTCGTCGCTGCTCTCGACCTTGATGGGGACCGGCATCCTGCTCAACATCTCCCGCCAGGGCGCGCACGACGCGGAGCCCGCGTGAGAAAGAAAAGAATCCTCATCGCGGCGGGAGGGACCGGCGGACACTTCTACCCCGGCTTCGCTTTGGCTAAGGCCTTGAAGGAACGCGGCTGGCAGCCGCTCATCGCGCTTAAGCCCGGCGGGCCGGCCGACAAGCTGCTCGAGGACAACGGCATCGGGGCCGCGGCTGTCGATTTGGAGGGCCTGCCGCGATCCCTAAGCCTCAAGCTGCCGCGCTTTGGCTTCAAGCTCGTCAAAAGCGCCTGGACCGCGCGCCGCTTGGTCGCCGATTTCGAACCGGGCGTCGTCCTCGGTATGGGCGGCTACGTGTCTGTCCCCTGCCTTCTGGCCGCGAGGCTTGCGGGCATCCCGTCCGCCGCGCATGAATCCAACGCCATCCTGGGGTTGGCCAACAAGCTCTGCCGAAGCTTGGGCGCAAAAATTTTCTGGGGCTTGCCGCCGTTTGGCGGGCTCAAAAACGGGGAAACACTGACCGGGACCCCCATCCGCGTGGAACTGCGCGCGGCGATGCCTCAAATTCAGGCGCGCCAAAGCCTAGGGCTCGATCCGGCCATGACGACTCTCCTCATCTTTGGCGGCAGCCAGGGGGCCGCGGCGCTCAACCGCGCTGTGCCGGCCGTTCTCAAATCCTCGGCTGCGCGGTCCTCTCGGCCGATTTTCCAAGTCCTCCACATCTCCGGAGAGAAATGGCTGGCGCAAACACGCGCATTCTACGCGGGAGTCACGTTTAAGTCCGTCGTCCTTCCTTATATAGGCGCCATGGAGCAGGCCTACGGCGCGGCAGACGCCGTAATTTGCCGCGCCGGAGCCAGCACCTTGGCTGAGCTCTTCGCCCAAAAAAAGCCGGCCATTCTCATTCCCTACCCGCATGCGGCCGCGGGCCACCAATTAAAGAACGCGTCGGTCCTTGAGAAAATCGGCGCGGCCGCGGTCGTGGAGGAAGAGCGGCTTGAGGCCGATCTGCTTCCAGTCATGGAGCCGGCGCTGCAAAGCGCGGAGAAGCGCCGCGCCATGTCCGAAAGCTATTCCCGGTTGGCCCTGCCCACGTCCTCCGAAACCGTCCCCGCATTGGTCCGCGCCATCGAAGCGCTCGCGGCCTAGACAGACATTTGCCCGCCGCGCCGCCGATTCGCTATACTCAAGCGCACTGCGATGAGCCAAACTTTAAGCCCGGATCACGCCCCGACGCCGGCCCTGGACGCGGCCAACCCCTACCGCACTCACGCCTGCGGTGATCTACGCCCGGCCCAAGTCGGCGCCCACGTGCGCGTGGCGGGCTGGGTCCACGCCCGGCGCGACCACGGCGGGGTTTACTTCTTTGATTTGCGCGATCGCTCGGGCCTCATTCAAGTGGTGGCCAACCCCGAGCAATCGGCCGCGTTTCTAGCCGCCTCCAAGCTGGGCTCCGAGCACGTGGTCAGCGTGCTGGGCGCGCTGCGCCCGCGGCCCCAAGGCACCGAGAACCTCAAGATTCCCACCGGCGGCGTGGAAATCGCCGCGGAGGAAATCACTCTTCTCAACACCGCCAAGACCCTGCCCTTCGAGGTGGATTCGGCCTCGGGCGTTTCCGAGGAGACGCGTCTCAAGTACCGCTTCCTTGATCTGCGCTCGGAGCGCATGCGCGAGAACCTGCGCCTGCGCCACCGCGTCGGCGCGATTGTCCGCCGGGAGTTGGACGCTCTGGGCTTCTGGGAAGTGGAAACTCCGATTTTGACCAAGGCCACGCCCGAGGGCGCGCGCGACTTCCTGGTGCCCTGCCGTCTGCGCCCCGGCACCTTCTACGCCCTGCCTCAGTCGCCGCAGATTTTCAAACAGATTTTAATGGCTTCGGGCGTTGAAAAATATTATCAACTGGCGCGGGCCTTCCGCGACGAGGACCTGCGCGCCGACCGCCAGCCCGAGCACACGCAAATCGACCTGGAGATGTCCTTCGTCGAGGAAAAAGACGTCCACGCCGTGGTCGAGCGCTTCTTGAAAGCCGTGTTCAAGGAATCCATGGGCACCGACCTGGAAACGCCTTTCGCGCGCATGGAGTACGAGGATTTGATGCGGCGCTACGGCTCGGACAAGGCTGACCTGCGCTACGGCTTTGAGATTTTCGATTTGACCGAGCTATTCAAGGAGAGCGCGTTCAAGGTCTTCGGCGAAACCGCGCGCGCGGGCGGCGTGGTGCGCGCCATTGCGGTCAGCCACGAGTTTTCCCGCGCCGACATCGACAAGCTGACGGAGATGGTCAAAGGGCTGGGCTTGAAGGGCCTTGCCTGGATCAAATGGACCGCGGCGGGCCCGGAATCACCCATCGTCAAGTTTTTAAAACCCGAGGAGCTCTCCGGCATCGAAAAAGCCGCCAACGCCAAGCTCGGCACGGTGGTGTTCTTCGCTGCGGACAAGGCCGCGGTCGCGGCGCCGGCCTTGGGCGCGCTCAGAAAAGAGCTCATCGCCAAGCTCAAACCCGCGCTTACAAAGCCCTGGGCCTTTTACTGGGTCCTGCACTTCCCGTTGCTTGAGTGGGAACCCGAGGAAAAACGCTGGACCTTCACGCACAACCCTTTTACCGCGCCGCTCGCGGAGGACTTGCCCAAGCTCGATTCCGACCCGGGCAACATTCGCTCGCATCAGTACGACTTGGTCTTGAACAGCACGGAGCTCGCCTCGGGCTCGGTGCGCAACCATCGCGCGGACATCCAGCGCAAAATCCTTTCCCTGATGGGCTACTCGCCCGCGGAGCAGGAAGAGAAGTTCGGTCTGCTCTTGAACGCCCTGGAGCACGGCGCGCCGCCGCACGGCGGCATCGCCTTGGGCTTCGATCGGCTCATCGCGATTTTGCGGGGGGAAGACTCCATCCGCGAGGTCATCGCGTTCCCCAAGACCCAGAAGGGCACCTGCCCGTTGAGCGAGGCGCCCGGCCCCGTGGGTCAAAAGCAACTCAAGGAACTGCACATCAAGCTGGACCTGCCGCCTCAGCCGGCCAAGCCCGCCTAATCCGAAGCGCTCTTTTACTTTTTAGGGTTTCTTTTCGGTCACGACGCGCTCGTAAACGGCCGACGATTTTCCGAAGTTGGAGTTGTCGAGGTTGGTGGTGTTGAAGGTCGTCCGGACGCTGTAGGGCCCGAAGTAGAAAAAGAGCCTGCGATAAAGAGCCATCTCCTCGGTCTGGATGAGACGGTCGCCCTGAACCTCAAGGGATTTAGTCGTCACCACCTGCTCGGGAATTCTTATCGCGTGCGTTTCCGTGCTAACGTTGCGCATCACGAGCTTGCCGTCCTTAAAGGTCGTCGTTGTCTCGCCGGTAATGAGACCTCCCGGCGCGAGAACGCCGCCCCGCCAAGGCTTGTCGATGATCGCCGGGCCGTTTATGTTGGAAAAATCATATCCGGTGTTATAACCCATTTCCGGCCAGCGCATTTGGACCGCGTCGCCCTTGACGACTAACTCCATGAGCTTGGGGCCGTTGCCGGACACCAGGCGCCACGCGCCCTCCAAGGCCTTGAGCGAATTGGAGGGAACGACGGTTTTGCCGCCGGCCGAAATCGGCGCGGTCGCCTGCAAGGAAATAGCCGAGTTTTGAGACGCGGCCTCTTGCGCGTCCATCCCGATGGAAACGGACTTGTCAGCGCTCTTGCCCGCCAGATCGAACATCATCCGCCCATGGGAGACTTGCCCAACCACTCCTTGGGCCTTGCCCGCCGCGCCTGAAGTCTCGCTCTTGACGAAAGCGCCCAAGCGCCCAACCAGGCTCTCTGCGGCTTTCATCGCGCTTTCGGGTTTCGTTTCGGCCTGCGTCCCCGGCGCAGAAGCTTGGGCCGCTCGGCTCTTAACCGCAACTGGAACTTCGGGAGCCGCGAGACCTTGGCTCAAACCGGTCTCAGAGGCAATTCCAGGGATCGTGCCGTTGATGCCGGCGGCATTGAGGCCGCTGGTGTTTAAGCCGCTCATGTCCATGCTCGCGGCGCCAAGGGTCTCGGCGGCGTTGACGGGGATGTTGAGGCCACTGACCGCGTCCACTGAACCCGCTTCAAAATCTGCGGCCCGCGCGAAGCGGCAGGCCAAGCCGGACAACAGGGCGGCAAGCCCCAAAGAAAAAATCGTGGGAATTCCTTTTTTAACGGGCATGGCAAAACCTCCGAAACGGCAATTCAACTGCACCTTCATGACCCTGTTATTATAAAGGAAGGCGGCGGGAGGCGGCATGGGCCAAAAGGGCCCGAAAAACCGGTCTTTAGACCCCCAAGTTTAACGGAACGCGTGGCCCTCCAGGAAATACGCGGGAGGGTTGGAGGTGAAGTCCGTGCTGAAACCCGTCCGGCATAAATCGTAGCGGGGACGATTCGTCTCCTAGGACACGGCGTCGCGGCACTGCACCACGTTGACTTGGCTCTTGGGCAAAAAGCACAAGAACTCCGTGCCGTAGACCCGGTCGCGCGTAAAAGCGTACTGGCTCACGTTCGGATCGTCGTGCTGGCTCAAGGGCACGCTGTCGGCTCCCGCCGCATGCAGGAACTCGTGGAAAAGGAACGCGGACAGGCCCAAATTCTGGCTCTTGAGGCACGGCGCGACGTTTTCGATGACGATGAGATGATCCGCCCCGCCCGCGCCAAGCTCGCCGGAAAATCCGGAATCCTGAGCCGTTTCCTCGCCGCATGGAGTCTCCGCCGCGCTCCAGGCCGGGCATTCGACGGCCACGCGGCGGCTCCAGACTTGCGCCGTCAGCTCCTGGGCTCAGTCCGGATTGTAGGTCCCAAGGCAGCCGCCCTGCGAGAGCGGCGCGACCGGATTCATTTTGCGCGACGCGGTCTTAAGCGCGCCAAGCAATTCGTGCGGGCCAAAGCGAGAATCGCGCAGGCAGCGGGAGTCGACGAGCCAGCCCTCCGGCGCGACATAGGCCCAGACCGGGCCTTCATCTTTAAAAACGGAGACCTTAGCCCAGCAGCCGCCGCGTTTTTTCGCGCGCCAATCGGCGGGGCAAGGCTTGAAGGCGAGAACTCCAGAAGCCGCCCGGCTCATAAAGGACGCCTCGTTGGTAGACAGCGCGGAAGAGCACTGCGCCGGACCAGCCCAAGCCGCCGAACAGAGTTCTTCCGCGGCCTCGTTTGAACCCTTGGCGGAGGCATGCATCGGATAAAAAAACAAGATCGCTAGAACGGCCACGCCTGCTGTCGATTTGAGTTTTTTAAGCGTCCTTATGTCCATTATGAAGGAAGGAAAACTGGTGGACGTGAGGGGGATCGAACCCCTGACCTCCTCGTTGCGAACGAGGCGCTCTCCCAGCTGAGCTACACGCCCAAAGCTCTGGATTTATAAGGCTTTTTCAACATCTGGACGCCCGCCGTTTTTGAGCTGGTGTCCATATAGTGTCCATCCGCGGCGAAATCATGGGATTCCACGGGCATGGACGAGTCAAAAATCTTCATTTCCGCAGCCAGGTGCTCCTGCGCCAAATGGGCGTATCTCAGGGTCATTTGCGGCGAAGCATGGCCCAGAATCTTCTGTAGAGTCGGCAAATCTCCGGTTCTCATCACAAAATGGCTCGCGAACGTGTGTCTTAAATCGTGAAACCTGAACGCCGCTATTTTAGCATCTTTCAGAACCCGCGAGAAGCAGCATATCGCGCTTCGCGGTGTTTTGCGCGGCCTTTATGGTGGGTTTCCCTGTGCTTGGTATTGACAAGAAGGGGTTTCTAGTCTATTCTAACTAAGTAGCAATATTGCTACTTATATGAAATGGATAGAAACCGATCAAAAGCTCACCCAGTCTCGATTCAAGGTTTTTACGGATCGGGAATTTCGGGCCATCGCGGGAGTCAGCCCCATCTCGGCCAAATTCCTGCTGATCCGATATACGCGCCAAGGGCTGCTTTGCAGGCTTAAACGCGGCCTTTACGCGGTTAAAGCCCGGATGCCGTCCACCTGGGTAATTGCCAATAGGCTGTATCGACCGTCATATGTCTCTCTATCCTCCGCGCTTTCCTATTACGGCTTGATTCCCGAGACCGTTTACGCGGTTACTTCCGTGACCACAAAAAGCACGCGGGAGTTCGAGGCCCGAGGCGTGAGCTACTCTTACCGCACCATCAAACGCTCGGCCTTCAGCGGGTATCGCAGCGTAGAGATAAACGGGGAATCCGTCCTCATGGCGGAGAAAGAAAAAGCGCTGGCCGACTATCTATATTTTGTGTTTTTGAAAAAGGAGCCCTGGAACCGCCGCCTGAATACGGACGGCGTCCATCGCGGGAAGCTCAATGCCTGCCTGGAGTTGTTCGATAGCCCGCTATTTATAAAATGGTTCAATAGGGAAAAGCATGATCTCGAAATCCCAGATAGAAGAACTGCGCGATAAGTGGCAGACGCCGGAGCCCAATGTCGCCCGAGAATACGTGCAGCACGTCCTTCTCGCCGCGCTTTTCGGCGGCATCAAAGAAGAAGTCAAGCTGGCATTCAAGGGGGGAACCGCCCTTAGGCTTCTGCGGCAGAGCTCCCGTTTCTCCGAGGATTTGGATTTCACTGGCTGGAGCAAAGCCTTTCATGTGGGGGGATGGATCAAGCTCGCGGTCAGAGAGGCATCCACGGCCGGCTTGGACTTCAAGATTCAAGAGTCCAATCCAACCAGCGGAGGATGGTTCGCTTTGGTTCAAACCAAAGTCCATGAGTGGCCCGTCCAAATCGAATGGAACATTTCTCTGCGCCAGACCAAAAACCTCAAGACAGAGACCGTGCTTGTGGCCTCGCCGCTCTGGACGCCCTACTCGGTCAAATCCCTGGCCTTGGAGGAAATGGTCCAGGAGAAAGTCGAGGCCCTGCTGCGCCGCAAAGAACCTCGGGATTTTTACGACGTCTATTTTCTTCTTCGCGAGCGCCTTGGGGTCAGGAAAATCGTCGCGGCCAAAGACAGCCTCATTAAGAACGCCGCAGGACTAAGCGCGAAGGCCGTTGAGAAAGAATTGAAGCAGTTTCTTCCCCGCAGTCAGTGGGCCCTGGCGCGGCAGCTGCCGCGCCTCTTGCTTCAGGAATTGGAACGGCTCTAAAAACTGGTGTCCATATAGTGTCCATGCTGGGGAAAAACAGCGAAAAGTCGATCAAGGCCGGACCGACAAAATCAAGCTCGGACAAAAAACGAATAAAACCGCCCGAGTCCATCGCGAACGAGGCGCTCTCCCAGCTGAGCTACACGCCCAAAACGTTTTTATAACACGCGAGTCCCGCGACCGCGGGGCACGCCCGTTGGAGTGAATTATACAGCACTTCGCATATGCGTTGAGATTCGCAGAAACTCCCGCGCAATAAAAACCCCCTTGAAAAGATCGCGAACGGCTGTTATACCTAATGGTAGGCGGTAAACCTTCCGGTCAAGGAGATGCGTCATGGAGCCCGTGGAAAACGTGCGCTTGCAGTTGGGAGACGTCTGGAAAAGGCTCTCAGATGTTTGCGGAAAACTTTGGAATGAGAACTCTCCCAGCGCCGTGGCCCTGCAGGCCATCATCGAGGAGTTCAAGTCCGAGGTCAGCCACGCCGATCAGATGCTGATCTCCAGCCAGAAAGCTCTTGTCTCCGACCGCCAGACCGTGGAGAAAAACCTCAGCGCCGTTTATTCCGAGCGCTTGGCGTTCTTGGAGCGGCAGATCAAGGACATGAGCGCGCGCGGCGCCAGCCTGGAAAAAACCCTAGCGGAAAAAGAGAAGCACGCGCAGGCGCTCATCCAGGAACTCTCCGAGAAGGAGCGGCAGAACCGCGAGTTTTACGATCAGTATCTCAAGACCGCCGCGGAACGCGACGAAGTCCAGGCCAAGAAGATGGAAGGCTTCTACGCGGAACTGCGCGAGAAGGAAGATTCCCTGGAGGCCGCTTGGAACGCCCGGCACAAGACCCTGGAGGCCGAATACCAGGCCCGTCAGCAGGCGCTGGAAAAGCGCCAGGAAGAAGCCGGCGGCGAAGCCAAGCGGCGTCTCCAAGAAGTCGAAGGCCAGCACGCCAAGCGGGAAAAGGACATCGACGCCGCGCACGAGAAGCTTCTCAAGGAAATCGACGCTTGGGAGTCGCGTCGGCTCGCGGAGGATCAGAAGCTGCATGAAGATCGTGAGCGGCTGCTCACCCGGGAGCAGGAACTAGCCGCGGAATACAAGAAAAAGCAGGGGGAGCTCCAGTCTATTAAGGAAGGCCTACAACGGGAAATCGCCGAGCTCGTCCGTCAGTATCAGACGAAAATCAAGGAAGGTTCGCCATCACGGCCGGCGAATTACCAAGACGTCCGCTCCGTCCTTTGAGCCTTACCGCGCCTGCGGCGAGTCGGCCGCGCCGCCGTCTTTCTTCGCCCGCTCGAGGCTTTTCCTGACCTCGGCCTTGGCCGCGTTCTGCTCCGCGTTGGTCTCGGAAAAAATGTGCCCGCCCTTGTCGTTGGCCACGAAGTAAAGATCCTTGGTGTCGGCCGGCCGCAGAACGGCCAGAAGCGACATCACCCCGGGGCTGCAGATGGGACCCGGCGGCAGGCCGTAGTGGATGTAGGTGTTGTAGGGGGAGTCGATTTTCAAGTCCTGGACCGTGAGCTCCTTTTTCCAGTATCCCAGCGCGTACTGCACGGTGGGATCAGCCTGCAGGCGCATCCGCAGCTTGAGGCGGTTCAAGTACACCCCGGCGATCATGGGCCGTTCCGATTCCAGATAGGCCTCCCGCTGCACTATGGAGGCCAAGGTGACCGCCTGCGCCAAAGTGAGCGCGGGCTTTGGCGTGAAGCTGTCGTAAACGGAGGCCATCTTGTCCTGGAACTCCTGGGTCATGCGCGCGGCCACCTGGGCCGGGGCCTGGTTCGCGTCGAAGTAATACGTGGAGGGAAACAGGTAGCCTTCCAAGCGGCGCCTTTCCACGTAGCGCATGAAATCGTAGGTCTTGCACACGCCGTTGGCTTCCAGTCGCTCGGCGATCTGCCTGGCGGAAAAGCCTTCCGGCACCATGATGCGAATGCCGTCCGAGCCCCGCTCCAGGCGGCGCAGAACCTCAAGAATCGGCATGGACTTGCGGAAATAATAGAGGCCCGGCTTCAAGCTCCTGTCGGCCCGCAGAATCTTGGACGCGGCGCGGAAAAGCGTCACCGAGCCGATGACGCCGTCTTCTTTGAGCATCTGGGCGGTCTGGGTGGCGGAAAGTCCGGGCGGAATCTCGACCTTGACGGGAGCGCCCGGTTTGAAGAAGCCGGCCGCCGCCGCGAAGAGGACGGCCGCTCCGACGAGAAAGTAGAGCCCTTTTCTCACCGGAACCCAGTCTATCATTTTGTATTGAAAATTTAATAGGGGCCTGTTATAACTATGCCCATGGAAGCGCCCAGGCCGCCCCAGGAGCCGACGCTCGGCAACATCGAAGCCATCAACAACATCGACACGGCGCGCATGGCCCTGCGCTGGGCCTTGGAGCGCCTGCACGCTCTGGAGAAATCCAAGACCGAGGCGGCGCAAAAGCACGCGGAGGAGGCCAAGGAGCTGCGCGAGGCCATGGCTCTGCGCGCCCAAGAGACATTGGAGCGCGAGGCATACTATCGAAAAATAGAGGAATACCTTTCCCAGCACTTGTCCGGCGAAATCGACGCGACGGCCCTGGCCAAGCGCGAAATCGGCCTCTCGCAGAAGGAAGATTTGCTCCGGCGCCAGCAGGAGGAATTGGAGCGTGATTTCTTGGGCCGCAAGAACGCGCTGGAAGCCGAAGCGCGGCGTTATGAGGACGAAACCGAGCAGTCGGCGCAAATTAGGATACACCAGGCCGCGCAGTCCGAGGAGGAGCGCCGCAAGCGCTTCGACAAGGCCTACTCGGACAAAATCATCGAGCTTTCTGAAAAGGAAGTCCAAATCAAGGGCTCCGCCGACGCCCTGGAGTCGCGCCGGCTGCAGTTCGAGCAGTTCTACCAGTCGCAGAAGGCGGAGTTGGAATCCCAAATCAAGGCTTTCCACGATTCGGTCGAAGACCAGGTGCGCTTCCGCTTAAAGCACGCCGAGAATTTCATTACGGCGCGCTACGAGGCCCTGCAGGCCACCTGGACGCAGGAAAAAGCGGTGCTTTTGGGCGAAATCGCGCAGTGGCGCCGCAAAGCCGAGGAGCAGCTGCCCCGGTTTCTGGAACTCGAGAAAACTCTCGTGAGCAAGGAGGAAGCCATTAATTCTTTCGAGACCGGCCTCAAGCGCGCCGGCGAAAAGGAAGGCATTTGGGAGAAAGAAAAATCCCTGTTGCTGGCCGAAATCGCCGAATCCCGCCGCAAGGCCCAGCAGTCTCTCGAGAGGATTTTAGAGCTGGAGCGCGGTCTGGCCGAGGCCGAAATCGATTCGCGCCGGGCCCAGGAAGTCGCGGAAATCGAAGGCCGCCGGCGCGAGGAATTGGAAACCCGCCTCGACGCGACCGAAGAAGAGCTCGCGCGGCGCAAAGTCATGCTGGAAGAGGAATACGCCTCCATGTCCCGGGGCTTGGCCAAGCGCCAGGCGGAATTGGACGCCTTGGAGAGCCTGCTCTTCACCCGCCTCTCCGAGTTCGAGGAGCGCAACCACCTCCGCGACATGGAGTGGCGCAAGCGCGAGGACGGCTTGCGCGTGCGCGATCAGGACTGGCACCAGCGGCTGGCCCAGTGGCAGGCGCACTTAAACGAGGAGTCCGGCCGCATCGAGAAGCTCAAGCACGAGTTGCTTGAATCCATCCAGTCCTACCGGCTGCGCCAGGACCCCGGCGCTCCCGGCTCCAAAGGAATCCAGGCATGAGCCAGCCCCTAAGCGCGCAGGCGCCCGAGCCCGAGTTGGAAAATTCCCACTTGAAGGAAATTTGGGGCCGCTTCGAGATAATCGCGCGCAAGCTCTGGATTGAGAACTCTTCGGCCGCGGTCGGCCTGCAAAGCCTCATCGAGGAGTTCCACGCGGAAATCGCTCGCGTCGAGGAAACGCTTCTGTCCTACCGCCGCAACTACCTGGAGCAGAAGGAGATTATTGAAAAGACCTATTTCGCGGAGACGATCTCGAAGCTCGAATCCGCCCTAGCCAAGGCCCGCGACAAGATTGCCGCCCAGGAGGGCGAGATCTCGCTTAAAATCTCGAAAATCAAAGATTTAGAAGGCTTCATCGCCGTTAAGGAAGAGGACTTGTCGCGCGCGCACGACCGGCACATCAAGTCCACCCTTGAGAACAGCGAGCAGTTCAACCAGAAAATCGAGACGCTCTACCAGGAAGTCATGGCCAAGGAAAGCGCGCTCTTGCCGCTCTGGGGCCGGCGCCTTAAGGAGTTGGAGGATCAATACCGGGCCCGCGCCGAGGAACTCGAACTTAAGAACGAGGCCCTGCTCGCCGAGCACAAGCAGCGGGAAGCTGCGCTTGAGAAAAACTACCAAGACAAGCTCGCGGAACTGCGCGCGTCCCAGCAAAAAGCCCTGGACGACATCACCAACTGGAGCTCAAGGAAGCTCAGGGAAGAACAGGAGCTTCTGCGCCGCGCCAACGAATTGGAGTTAAGAACTCAGGAACTCGAGCACGAAATCAAGAAGAAGCATCTGGAACTCGAAACCCTCAAGGAAAACCTGCGCCAAGAAGTGGCCCAGGTCGTGAAGCGCTACCAGGCCTCCGAAAACCCGGCCAGGGCCGCCTAGCCGGCAAACGCCGGATATTCCCCGAAGACTCCCTTCAGGGACGCCGTGATCTCGCCGATGGTGGCGTAGGCTTCCACGCACTCCAGTATAGCCGGCATGACGTTGGCCGGCGTGCGCGCACAGTCGGCCAAGCGCTTCAAGGCCGCCCGCGTCCTCGCGCCGTCGCGGTCGCGGCGCAGTTTTTTAAGCGCCCGGATCTGTTTTTGCTCCACCGAGCCGTGGATTTTCAGGATGGGCACGGTCTTGTCTTTCTGCGACTTGTGCACGTTGACGCCGACGATTTTGCGGCGCCCGGCGTGCAGCTCCTGCTCGTGCCGATAGGCGGTCTCCGAGATTTCGCGGTGAAAAAATCCGTGCTCCAGCGCCGGCACCACGCCGCCCATTCCCTTGATGCGGTCCATGATGTCCTTGGTCCGCTTGGCGATGTCCGCGGTGAGGCTCTCCAGATAATAAGAGCCGCCGAAAGGATCGGGCGTGCCGGTCACGCCAGATTCATGGGCGATGATCTGCTGAGTGCGCAAGGCCAGCATGACGGCCCCGTCGCTGGGCAGCGCCAGCGCCTCGTCGTAAGAGTTGGTGTGCAGGCTCTGCGTCCCGCCCAGGACCGCGGCCAGCGCCTGGTAGGACACGCGCGCCAGGTTGTTGAGCGGCTGCTGAGCCGTCAGGCTCACGCCGGCCGTCTGGCAGTGCATGGGCAGCATCCAAGATATCTCTCTCTCGGCGCCGAACTCCTCCTTCATGAGCTTGGCCCAAATCATGCGGCCGGCCCGCAGCTTGGCGATTTCCTCGAAGAAATAGTTGTGCACGTCGAAGAAAAAGGAAAGCTGCGAGGCGAAATCGTCCACGTTGAGGCCGCGCTTGACCAGGCGCTCGACGTACTCGCGGCCGTCGGCCAAGGTAAAGGCCAGCTCCTGCACGGCGTCCGCGCCCGCCTCGCGGATGTGGTAGCCCGAAATCGAGATGGGGTAGAAACGCGGGACTTCCTTGACGCAGTACTCGATGACGTCCAGGACCAATCGAAGAGACTGCTCGGGGGGATAAAGGTACTCGTTTTGCGCGATATATTCCTTGAGGATGTCGGTCTGGCAGGTGCCGCGCACGCGCTTGAAGGGGACGCCCTGTTTCTTGGCCAGGGCCAGATACATCGCCAGCATGGCTGGCGCGGGCAAATTGATGGTCATCGAGGTCGAGACCTTGGCTAGGTCGATGCCGGAGAAAAGAATCTCGAAGTCGGCCAGGGAATCGATAGCCACGCCTTCGCGGCCCACCTCGCCCACGGAGCGAGGGTCGTCCGAGTCCAAGCCCATCAAGGTCGGCAGATCGAACGCCGTCGACAAGCCCGTCTCCCCGTGCGACAAAAGGTATTTGAAGCGCTCGTTGGTGTCCTTGGCGGCCTTGTGGCCCGCAAACTGGCGCATGGTCCAATGGTTGACGCGGTAGCCCGAGCTCTTGATGCCGCGGCCGAACGGATACTGGCCGGGGCGCCCGGTCTCAGCGAGCAGGTCTCGGCCCGCGGCGGATTCCGGACCATAAACAAGATCGACGGGGATTCCGGACAAGGTGCGCGGCGGCTGGGGCGGCTCGGCCGCCGACGTTTTATTTTGCGCCGACGCGTTTTTCTCCGCGGTTTTCATCACGAAGAGATTTTGATCCTGTAAAATTTATGTTTGCCCACTTTGAGGGCTAGCGTGGCTGCGTTCTTGCGGGCTCGCAGATACTCATCAATGAGAATATCTTTCTCCAACTTCTCACCATCAATAGTGACCGCCCCACTTTGGATAAGACGCTGAGCCTCCTTGCGAGACGACGCCGCGTCAATAACGAAAAGATAGCTACTCCAATATGTTCTGGAAGCGGGCCCGGATATCCTCACTTCCATTTTTATTTCTTTGGCATCTTCTGGAAATTTCTTATTAGAAAAAGTCGATTCAAAATATTCCCGCGCCGCGACAGCGGGTGCGGCGCCATGGTAACGTTCCACCAAAGTCTGAGCAAGCCTCTTCTTTGCCTCCATCGGATGAGCCGCACGAGCTTCCATCATGCTGAATGTCGTTAAAAGTTCATAGTAAGAAAACATCAGTTCATCGGAAATCTTCATGATATTCCCAAACATTTCATTGGGTTCGTCGGTCAGAGCCACCGCGTTGCCGTAGGACTTGGACATCTTCTTGACGCCGTCCAGGCCGGCCAATAGCGGCACGGTCAGCACGATCTGCTGCTCTTGCCCCGCATCCTGCTGCATCTTGCGGGCGGTCAAAAGATTGGTCAACTGGTCGTTGCCGCCCAATTCCACGTCGGCCTTGACCGCGATGGAGTCGTAGCCCTGCAAAAGGGGATAAAGAATTTCCAGCATGGTCAGCGGAGAGTTTTCCTTCAAGCGCAGCTTGAAGTCTTCGCGGGCCAGTATCTGCTGCACCGTGTGTCGTTTCAAGGTGTCCAGCAATTTTTCAGCTACGAAATCCCTGAGCCACTCGGAGTTCCGGCGCAGTTCGGTTTTGCCCTTGTCCAAAATCTTGAAGGCCTGATCCTGGTAGGTGCGCGCGTTGGCCTCGATTTCCTCGCCAGAGAGCTGCGGCCGGGTCGAATCTCGGCCGGAAGGATCGCCCACCATGGCCGTGTAGTCGCCGATGATAAGAACGGCCGTGTGGCCCAAGTCCTGGAAAGCGCGCAGCTTGGCCAAGACCACGCTGTGGCCCAGGTGCAGATCGGGCGACGTGGGGTCCACGCCCAGCTTGACGCGCAGCGGCCGGCCGAGCGCGAGCTTTTTCTTGAGCTCGTCCTCGCTGACCAGCGACACGCAGCCGCGCTTTAGAATCTCCAACGAATCCTGCAGGGTCTTCATCATTTCGCCTCGCGGCTTATTTTATCAAATGGAGCGTAGGAGTCCGCCGTCCACCACGAACACCGCCCCGGTCACGTAGGATGCCCGTTCTGAGCACAAAAACGCGGCCATGTCGCCGATTTCCCGCGGCGTGCCCATGCGTCCCATGGGCACGGCCTCGGCCTTTTTCTTCAGGAAAGCCTCCTCGCTGATGCCCAAGGCCTTCGAGCGCTCGGCCGCGAGCTCGCGGGTCCGCTCGGTCAGAATCGAGCCGGGAAGAATGGAGTTGATGAGCACGTTTTGCGCCGCCATTTCGCGCGCGACGGTCTTCGAGAAGCCGATGACGCCCGGCCGCAGGGAACTGGACAACAGGAGCCCGTCGATGGGCTCCTTGACCGAGGTGGAGGCGATGTTGACCACGCGGCCCCAGCGGCGCTCGGCCATTGCGGGGACCACGGCCTTGGTCCAGCGCACCACCTGCATAAGGCAGCGCTCGAAAGCCTCGGCCCAATCCTTTTCGACCAGCGGGCTGGCAAACGTTCCGGGCTTGGGCCCGCCGCAGTTGTTGATAAGAATGTCGAGACGCCCGAAGCGCTTTTGAACCGAGGCTAGAAAACGCGCCATCGACGCCGGCTCGGTCACGTCGCAGTCCTCGGCCAGGACCTGGGTTATGGCGGCCAACTCCTTGCCCGCGCGCTCGATTTCGGCGCGCCGGCGGCCGCACACGGCCAAAGAAGCTCCTTCCTCGGCCAAGGCCTGCGCGCAGCCGAGCCCGATGCCGGCGCTGGCGCCCAAAACCGCGGCGACTTTTCCCTTCAAGCCCAAGTCCATGCTAAAACAAATCGTAAGGATCGACGTTGATGCTGCGCTTGACGCCCGAGGGCACGGGGCACGCGCGCACGGCGGAAACGGCCCGCTCGATTTCGCCGAGCTCCGGGGTCTTGACCAAAAGATGGTAGCGCGGCTTGCCCTGGGTCATGCGCACCACGGCCGGCGCCGGGCCCGTGATTTCGTGCCCGGCCTGGCTCAACTTCGCGCGCAGCTCCTCGGCGGTCTTCTCCGCCGCGCCCAAGACCGCTTCTTCCGATTTCCCGCTCCACACCAGGCGAATTAAGGTCGAGTGGGGGGGATAGCCCAGGTGGCGGCGGGACAAAAGCTCGGCGTCCGCGAACGCGGCGTAGTCGCCGTCCACGGTCTTGGCCACCGCATCATGCTCGGGCTTGAGGCTTTGCAGCACGACCTCGCCCTCCTTGCCGGCGCGGCCCGAGCGGCCGCTGACCTGCGCCAAAAGCTGCATCGCGCGCTCGGAAGCGCGGAAGTCGGGCATGTGAATCATCGAGTCCGCGTCGATGACGCCGACCAAAGTGACGTTGGGGAAGTGAAAGCTCTTGGCCACGAGCTTGGTCCCAATCAAAATGTCGGCCTCGCCGGCCTTGAAGCGTTCGTAGATTTTTTCCTCTTTGGCGCGCAGAGTGTCTTGGTCCATCCGCAGCACCCGCGCGCCAGGCAGAATGCGCCGCAGCTCCGCCATGACCTTCTGCGTGCCCACGCCGGCCGCGCGCAAACCCTGGTTCCTGCACCGCGGGCAAGCCTGCGGCAGCGCCTCCCGGTGGGAGCAGTGATGGCAGCGCAGCTCAAAAAACGCCCCCGAGCCCGGGGCCTCGTGCTGGATTTGGGCGACGCCGCAGGACGGGCAGCGCGCGACCCAGCCGCACTTGGGACACAACAGCACGGTCGAGAACCCCCGGCGGTTGACCAGCAAAATGGACTGCTCCCGCCTAGCCAGCCGGATTTTCACGCGCTCCAAGAGTTCGTTTGAAAGCGCCTGGCCCGCGGGAATTGGCACCACCGAGACCTTGGGCCGCGCCGAAGCGGACACGCGCTCGGGCATATCGAGGAAATGGACGGCGCCCTGGCGCGCCATCTTCCAGGACTCCAAGGAGGGCGTGGCCGATCCTAAAACCAAGAGGGCGTTCCAAGACTGCGCGCGGTGAAAGGCCAGCTCGCGCGCGTGGTAGTAGGGCGACTGGCCCTCCTGCTTGAAGGACTCGTCCTGCTCCTCGTCCAAGACCGCCAGACGCAGGTCCTTGAAGGGCAAGAGAGCCGCCGAGCGTGCGCCGACGACCACCTTAACATCGCCGGAAGCCAGCCCCAGCCACGCTTCGCGCCGCTGGCGCGGGGTCAGCCGGCTGTGCCACAAGGCCACCAGCACGCCCAGGGAAGCGGAGAACTCGTCGAAGAAGGGCAGGGTCAGGGAAATCTCCGGTAGAAGGAAAAGCGCCTGGCCGCCGTTTTGGATCGCCCGACGGATAAGGCGAAGGTAGACCTCGGTCTTGCCCGAGGCCGGCACGCCGTAGAGAAGCACGCCCGAGAATTTTCTCTGCGCCAGGCGCCCGCCCAAAAATTCCACCGCCCGGTTCTGGCCCGGGGTCAGCACGAAGGGCGCGGACGGCGCTTGTCCCGTCGCGCCCTGCGGCGAACCGGGAGGCAAGCCGTGGGCGCGGCGCGCGGGCGTCTTGACGAAAGAGGGCAGCACCGACCTGATGCACTCGCCGATGGGCGCGGCGTAGCGCCGGGACATCCATACGGCGCACTCCAAGAGCTCGCCGGGCAAAATGGGCTCCGAGTCCACCAGCGAGCCCAGGGTCTTCAAGGGCCGCTGCGGCTCGCCGTCGAAAAGCGAGACCACCGTGCCCACCGCGATCCTGGGCCCGAAGGGCGCCCGGACCCTGCAACCGGCCGAGACCGGCATGCTCTCCGGTACGAGGTAGTGAAATCCCTTGGGGAGGGGAACGGGGAAGGCGACTTCAGCGATTTTCACGAAGACTCAATTCCTGCCGCAGGGCCTTCATGTCGGTCCAAACGTCTTTTTTCCAGTTGGGGTTGCGCAGAAGAGCGGCCGGGTGGTAGGTGGGCAGCAGCTTGAAGGTTTTTCCCTCGGGCAAGGAGTAGCTCATCCACGTGCCGCGCACCTTGCTTAAGCCCTCGGCCTGCGGAGCCAGCACGCGCAGCGCCGAAGCGCCCAAAGCCACGATGATGTCCGGGGAAATGACGCCCAACTGGCGCTGCAAAAAGGGCAGGCAGGTCTCGGTCTCCTCCGGCGTCGGCGGCCGGTCGTTGCCGCGCAAATCGGGGTTGGTCGGATCCTTCATGGGGTGGCACTTGACCGCGTTGGCGATGTAGACGGTCTCGCGCGAAAGCCCGATGGAGGCCATGATTTTATCCAGGAGCTTGCCCGCCGGGCCCACGAAGGGTTCGCCCTTGCGGTCCTCCTGATAGCCGGGCCCTTCGCCGATAAAGACCACGCGCGCGTCGGGCGAGCCCACGCCGGGGACGGCCTGGAGGCGGGTTTTGCCCAACGGACAGCGGCGGCAGGCCTTGATTTCCACGGCCAGCGCCTCCAAAGCCTCGCGCTTGCCGACGCAGCCCGAAGCGGTTTGAGGGCGCGTCGTCTTTCGGGAAGTGTCCATTTTTGAATTCGCGGCAGCCGCGGCCACGACGGTTGTCGGAGCCGCTTTGGCCTTCGGAGCCGAAATGCGCCCGAAGCTCGCCTCGGCTTCGCCGGGAATTTCCAGCCGGGCGCGCAACTCGCGCGTCAAGTCCTGCAGCTCCCGGGCGGCGTCCTTGGACTCGGCCACGGCAGAAGGCCGGGCCTAAGCCGTCCCGTTTTTTTCCGCGGCGCCGTTGGAGAGCATCTCCGGAGCCTGGGCCGTAGCCTTGTTGACTTCCTTCCAGGTCACTTCTCCCGAAAGCACGTCCTTCAGGGCCATCTCCAGAAGCTGGTTGGCGGTCAGATGCCGGTTCTCCTCCCTGTGGCGGAGCACCTTGGCCCAGGCCGAGGCGACGGGGACGACGGCGTATTTCTCCCCGCGGTAGTCGAGAATGAGCTCCTCAAGGCTTTTGGCCTTGTCCGATCCCTCGTTTTGAGTCTCTTCGTGCTTCGCCGCTTTCTTGCTCATTCGTCCTCCCGCTGAATTTTTAAAGAGAAACCAAATCGGCGGCTTGTCCCCGACCCGCTTTGAGGCTTTCCGCGGTGATGATGCTCTCCACCTGCGCCACGGCCTTGTCCAAATCGTCGTTGACCACGATGTAGTCGTATTTTTCCGCGGCCTCGACTTCTTCCCGGGCCGCGGCCAGGCGCTTCTTGATGGACGCCGGCGCCTCGCGCCTGGCGGCCAGCCGTTTCTTGAGCGATTCCCACGTTGGCGGCTGGACGAAGATCAAGACCGCGTCAGGGATGCGCCGCCGCACGGCGAAGGCGCCCTGCACGTCGATGGCCAGAAGAACGTTCAAGCCCGCCTCCGTCTTCTCATCGATAAAGCGCCTCGGGGTCCCATAGTACTCACCGTGAACCATGGCCCACTCCAGAAACTCACCATGGTGAATTTTTTTCTTAAACTCCTCGCGTTCGAGGAAAAAATAGTGCCGGCCGTGCTTCTCGTCCTTTCGGGGCAGCCGCGTCGTGCAGGAAATAGAGGGGACGCAGTCGCGGCGCTTGCGCAGAAGCTCCCGGCAGATCGTGGATTTGCCTGTCCCGGAGGGGGCGGACAAAATAACGACCATGCCTTTTCGCATTGCTTGGTCCAGCCATTATAAGATATTCGCGACGATAAAGACAAGCCGCGGCGGTGTCCCGTCGAACGCGCGCGAATTGGTAAAATGGCCCAGTGAACGACCGCACTCGCAAAACGATCATGGGCGCCCTCTTCGCCTGCTTGGCGGCCGCAGTCCGGTGCGCCGCCCAGCCCGTTGATTTCATGTCTCCCCGCGCCGGGCAGTGGGATTTGGACGTTTCGGAGATGACGGGATTCGTTGACGGGCACGGCGCGGTCGAAGTGCGCGAAAATCAAGCCGCTGGAACGATTCTGCGTTACGCCAATTTAGGACTGAGCCTTTCCGAGGCTCCGGACGCCCGAATCCGCTACTGGATCAACCCTGGAAACGCGATCTGGTTCGAGGGCCGCGCCGCCATCATCCGGGGCAGCGGAATTCTCGGCGCGCCGGCCGATTTCAACGGCGCGGCCATGTCCGGCGGGCAGACCCTGGACGCACGGGCCGACGTTTACACGTTTCGCGCGGCTTACCAACGCCGTTTTCCCGAAACGGCATCCTGGGACTGGAGCTTGGGCGCCGGTTTGGAATACGACTACCTCAATTTTACCCTCGACAACGGGAAGGCCGCGACTCTTCCCGGCCAGGCAGGGGCGGGCACGGTCGAGGATTTCTACATGCAGGAGCTTCCCGTGCCGTTTCTCGCCGTCTCCGCGGACTGGCGGGCCGCGCCGGCCTGGGTCCTGGAATTTTCCCAGCAGGGCTCCTGGATCGACCGCTGGGACTCCCTGCACTCGGAAGGCGGCGAAGTTTATTTGTCCCAGTCCAATTTGGAGACGCGCGCCCGAGTTTTCTACGCGGGCAGCGCGCTGGGGTCCATTCGTCCCTTCGTCGGATTTTTCCTGGACTATTACTACCAGCTCGAAAACTCCTCCGAGGACGGCAACCGCGTCGCCTTCCTATCCTGGGGCCCCGAGTTGGGCCTGCGCTGGAGCTTCTAGGGCGCCCGCGCGCCGGCGCGAGCTCGTTTTTGAGCGCGGCCTTTTCAAAATCCTTCACCAACCTGTCACGCGCGGCTTCGAACACAAGCCTCAGGCGCACGGATTTTTCAGAGCGTTCCGCCTTGGGGAGTTTTTTAAGCGCCTTGCCGTTGCAGTCGCCCATCGCCCACCAGCGCCACACACCACGCGGCCGTTTTTCGCGCTCACAAGCTCGGCTTTTAGAATAACCGGCGTGAAAAACTTATCAAAGAGAAAAACACCGCCCACATCCTCAACGGTTTCCTGCAGAGCTTCCTCGCCGCCCACGGCTGAGGCCGCAGGCACGCTTCCCGCCGCCTCCGCGACCGTGATTCCCTGGATCGCGTCCTCCACCATCCCCGTGCCCAGAAGCAGAAACATCCATCGGCGCTGAATGCGCCCGTAGCCCAGCACTGTCACGCGCAAAAACGCGTCGGTCTTCAAGGCCTTGCCCAGGGACTCAAGCTCGGGCGCGCCAAGCCGCGCGGCCGTGCTCATAGAAAGCGCGCTCATCGCGCCGGCCACGGCGGCGGAGTCAATGGGCGCGAAAAAATAGCTGTCTTTGATCCTCCCGGCGAAAGAATCGGTGACGAACCGGGAGAGTTCTGCAACCTTCTGATGGACGGCTTCTTTCTCCTGCGCCGGAGACAAACGCTCTTTCGGGGGGACGTTCTCGACCTCCTTGAGACGTCGGATGCGGACCGCGAAGCGCGCAGGTAAGACGGCCACGAAAAGCTTGCGCGGGGGCCGCACGTCCACGCCGCGCTTGGCCCAGATGGCGCAGCCGCCGAGAAGCCCCGCCAACAAGGCCAGCGCCGCGGCGGCCAGCCTTTTCGCGTCTCACCGAAACCGGTAGCGCACGCCGACGGCGACGCCGTCCGGCATGAGGCTCAGGATAAACGGCTCCTTGAGCTTGCGGACCAAGTAGCCGCTCAAGACTCCCACGGCCGCGCCGGCCAGGACGTCGGTCTGCCAGTGGGCGCGGGCCTTCATCCGCGCGGCCATGTCGAAGACGGGCAAGGCCGCTAGGGCGTAGACCGCGGGGTGATCGCCGTGGTACTCCAAAATCAGCGGAGTGACCAGGGATGAAACGGTGGAAACGTCTCCGCTCGGAAAGCTCTGCGAGTGCGGCCCCTTGAACCATTCATTGGGATCTCCTGTCTGGCTGGGCCGCTCGCGCTGGAAAGTGAGCTTCATCGTCTGCACCGTGATTCCGGACAGGGCGTCGGCGTCGAGGCATTGCCAGAGAGTCTTTCCCAGCCGATCGTCGCCGCCTTCCCAAAAAGCGCCCAAGGCGGCCGCCGCCGTCAGGCCGGCCGGGAAATCGGGGGACTTGGCCACGGCCCAAACGCCGCTGTTGTCCTCACTGACGCGCTGATCGATGAACGACATTCCCGCGGCCCGGGAAATCCGCGCCGCGCCTAAAATTAAAAGGGCGGCCAGCAACGCCGCGCGCCCAGGACACTTCACCGCGCCGCTCCGCCAAGTCCTATGATTTCGGCGCTTGGCCGGGAATGGACGCCCAGGCTTTTTTAGCGACCGGGGTGAGCGCGTCCATGTGCTTTAAGAACAGTGCGATCTGCCAAATTTCCGTCGAGCTCAGGGTGCGTCCGAAAGAAGGCATGCCGGTCATGCGGATGCCGTGGTAAACTTTCCAATAGGTATAGCCTATAGGGCTCCCCAAAAATCCGACCACGTGCTAAGGTAGTAAAATGACCTTCAATGGGAAGGAAAAAGAAGATGAACGGCAAGCGAAGGAAGCACGGAGCGGATTTGAAAGCGCGGGTGGCGCTG